>Ga0208259_1000147_pt1 | contig 26549 bp, 19 predicted proteins | sample CryBogCBH22May08_FD_184618 | JGI IMG/M metagenome (GOLD analysis project Ga0208259, IMG submission 184618) | Freshwater microbial communities from Crystal Bog, Wisconsin, USA - CBH22May08 (SPAdes) | ecosystem: Environmental > Aquatic > Freshwater > Lake | place: Crystal Bog, Wisconsin, USA... | reverse complement strand
CATAACTTAAAATTTAATTATAAAATGTTTATTTGTTATTTTGATCTACTGAATCTTTTATTTTTATTTTAACGAGTGCAAGTTGCTAATAATAATAATATTGAAAAATGACTATTATCATTGCACAATAATACATTCATCAGTATTATTATAAAACATAAATATAACCATATGGAATTTTTACATCAATTAGGTATCAAACCTAACAACAGCGCCACTTCCACTGGAAAACAATCGTGGAACGAAGATAGGGTTTTAGAAAGTAATTCGCCTGTAGACGGTCAATTAATTGCTAAAGTTTCTGTAACAAGTTATGAACAATATGAGCTTTTAACAAAAAAAGCAACGGAAGCATATCAAGAATGGAGAATGTGGCCTGCACCAAAAAGAGGTGATATTGTTCGTCAACTTGGAGATGCGCTAAGAGCTAGTAAATATCCTTTAGGTCAATTGGTGAGTTATGAAATGGGTAAAAGTCTTCAGGAAGGCCTGGGCGAGGTACAGGAGATGATAGACATATGTGATTTTGCAGTAGGGTTGTCCCGACAATTGTATGGATTAACCATGCATAGCGAAAGACCTAAACACCGCATGTACGAACAATGGCATCCGTTGGGAATTGTAGGCATCATTTCTGCTTTTAATTTCCCTGTAGCAGTATGGAACTGGAATGCTGCATTGGCCTGGATTTGTGGAAATGTTACCATCTGGAAACCTAGTGAGAAAACCCCATTATGTTCTATAGCAGTTCAAAATATTGTAGCAAAAGTATTTGCAGATAATAATGTCCCAGAAGGGGTAAGTTGTATTATACAAGGAGATAGAACTGTGGGAGAGTGGATGACAAAAGATAAGAATGTAGCTTTAGTAAGTGCTACTGGTTCTACCAGAATGGGTAGAGAAATTAATAGAGTAGTATCGGAAAGATTCGGCAAAACTATTTTAGAACTTGGTGGTAATAATGCCATCATTATTTCGCAACATGCCGATCTGGATATGAGTTTGATAGGGGCTGTGTTTGGTGCAGTTGGTACTGCAGGTCAACGTTGTACCACTACCCGCCGACTTATTATTCATGAATCGGTATATGATGCTTTCAAACAAAAACTGGTTAAAGCATACAGTCAGTTAAGTATTGGCGATCCTCTTGATAGTAAAAATCACGTAGGACCATTAATAGATAAGGATGCGGTAAATAATTACTTGCGTTCTATACAACAATGTAAAGAACAAGGGGGCAACTTTATTGTAGAAGGTGGTGTACTGGAAGGTGCAGGTTATGAAAGTGGATGTTATGTAAAACCTTGTATTGCTGAAGCTACCAATGATTTGGCAATTGTGCAGCACGAGACATTTGCTCCTATATTATATATAATGAAGTATAAAACGCTTGAAGAAGCCATAGCTATGCAGAATGGAGTACCACAGGGATTATCCTCTGCCATATTTACTTTGAATATGAGAGAAGCGGAACAATTCCTTGCACATATTGGTAGTGACTGTGGTATAGCTAATGTAAATATTGGTACTAGCGGCGCTGAAATAGGTGGTGCTTTTGGAGGAGAAAAAGAAACTGGTGGTGGAAGAGAAAGTGGAAGTGATGCCTGGAGATCCTACATGCGCAGACAAACCAATACTATAAACTGGAGTAGTCAGTTGCCATTGGCACAGGGTATTTCTTTTAATCTAGGATAGGTACTTTATATAAATTATTATTTTACTATTAAATGTTCATTTACTGTGATATTGTAATACTATTAAAATACTTTCAAAGATAATTTGGGCGTTATTACCTGCCGGCTCTTCCTATTTTATCCTACCATCTATAGCATATTTATATTCAATTCATGTTTAGAGGTGATAAATTAAGATGTTCCTTGCAATCCCGAACGCAATACAAAATACATCGCTCCTTTGATATTCTTATAACGCTTTCTTTCCTATTATCTAATATAAAATACAGTCCCAATAAGGGATTAGGTTTTAAGTATGAGTATCTAAGCAAGTGTAGGTGGGGAATGCTTAACAAGTATTTGGGAAATTGACTGAAATATAAGGGATTGAATTTTAAAAGTGATAAAATAGGTTTAAATAATTAGGGATAATCTTTTAAATAACAGGGACAATTATTGAAGTATGAGGAATTATCTATTGTTTATTTCGATTTGACTTGTGATAATTTAATAATACCCAAATAGGTTAAAGAAGTACAACTTCATTAATTTTGAGAATGTACAGATTATTTTTGTTTACTTGCTCGCAAGTGAGGAAAATGTAAAGTGATATTATAAAGGAGTACTTGTTTTAAGGTATCTGTTTCAACAATTTTTAATAAATTTAAGTTGGAGACGCAATTTAGGTATGATTTTTTTGGGGTTATAGTATTATAATTTGAAGAGATCGACAGTAAATTACCCTTTAGGTGGTGTCATGATACAAATATTTAAGAGAAAATGAGACGTTTGCAGGAGAAGAACAATATACAGGAATTGTTAAATAGAATCCACCTTATCTCATCAGTTAAATTTAGTTTTTCCCTTTTTAGTACTTAGTTTTTAATAATACTATTGCTCAAAGTAGGCTATAGTCCCTCCTACCCAGTCATTGTCTTTGTTGTATCTTACACCAATCATTTTCCCTTTGCTTAATCTGCCAAGATTGCAAGTAGCAACTGGTCGGGCTTCTCCATCTTTCCAGAAGTAAAAGATTCTTACTTCTGCTTTTGCTGGAACGTTTGGTGTTTTTATTACATCTGCATATTTTACTTTGCGTTGTAATATCCAGTTTTCAGGATCTTTAATCTCTTCTATATCTTCTTTTGTAACATCTATTATTACTCCCTGACCAGAGAAGGAGAACAAAGGTTTTAAGACATAGTTTTCTAAATCTTCCGGTATAGATAATAATGTATTTAAGAACCATGTTTTAGGAACAGAAGAATGATTCAAGAAAGGAAGCGTATATTTACTTAACAGGTAAAACCAGTTTGGATGTGGCACCCATTCTACTGCAAGATCTTCCAGTAATATCTTTCCTTTTTCCTGTATTGCTGCAGATTGCTTTTGTAAATCATCGAAAATTACCCTGTTGTATATTCTCTCAACTTTTGTTTTAACCCCATTTAATAAATAAAACAACTGATTGCCTTCTTTTATAAGTTCAGTTACACATACTGTTTTTATACCAAGGAACTGTTCAGTATAGTAAAAGTCAACACGAGTTTTTTGTTGATGTGGCAATACTTCCAGCAGAATTACATTCTCCGGATGATGTTTTCCAACTATAATTTCCTTCAATAATTTCAAATAAGAATCTTTATCAAATCCATTCAAATAGGCTGAGTAATTTGCAGGTATATCAAAATGCTTTCTCGTTTCCTCATCCTGTACCAATTGAAAGGCAAACAAGGTAGGAAAACCTTGCATTTCAATTAATTGTGGGGAGTAACTACCATCTTCATCCTGACAAATACCGAAATCAAAGGCAATAAAGTTTGGAATAGTAGTCTGATTTGGTACATTACAATCTGCAGGTACTGCATTGCTACTCTTTTCTTTAAAGCCAGGCTGTGTAATAACATCTACTATATACTCACATGCCGATAAAATCTTTTCTTTAAATTCTTTATCAATAAATACAGGCGTTTCGGCAATTCTAAACTGCAATGCATCGGGATAAGCATTCGTTAATACATCAACATATTTATCATATTGAACATTGCTGAATTTCTCATTAAATGAATCACGTATTGCTGAAACCATTGTATTAATTATTGTTTGTTCATCAAAAATAAAAAAGGTTGCACAATGTACAACCTCTTTTATAAAATATTTATTAAATAAGTACTAAGCTACTGCTTCTTTTACCAATGCAGCTGCTTCACTTAATAATATTGCACTTTGTACTTTCAATCCACTTTCGTCTATGAGTTTCTTCGCTTCTACAGCATTTGTACCTTGTAAACGAACGATAATAGGAATATCGATATTGCCTAATTTTTTGAAAGCATCTATTACTCCCTGAGCTACTCTATCGCAACGAACAATACCACCAAAAATATTGATTAATATAGCCTTTACATTAGGGTCTTTAAGAATAATTCTGAATCCTGCTTCTACAGTTGTAGCGTTTGCACTACCACCTACGTCCAGGAAGTTTGCAGGCTCTCCACCGCTAAGCTTAATCATATCCATTGTAGCCATTGCCAATCCTGCACCGTTTACCATACAGCCTACGTTACCATCCAGTTTAACGAAGTTAAGATTGTATTCTCCAGCTTCAACCTCTGTAGGATCTTCTTCGGTTACATCTCTTAATTCAGCAATATCTTTATGACGGATTAATGCATTATCATCCAGATTTAATTTACAATCCACAGCAATGATCTTATCATCACTTGTTTTAAATAGTGGATTAATTTCCAGCATACTTGCATCTACTCCAACAAAAGCAGTGTATAAGTTAGTTACGAACTTAACACAGTTTTTAAATGCTTCACCACTTAAGCCAAGATTGAAAGCAATCTTTCTTGCCTGAAAACCTTGTAAGCCACCACCAGGATGAACGTACTCTTTAAATATTTTCTCAGGTGTATGGTGTGCTACTTCTTCAATATCCATACCACCCTCGGTAGAATACATTACTACATTCTGACCGCTTGTACGATCTAATAATATAGAAAGATATAATTCTTTAGTAGGATTAGGTCCATCATAATAAACGTCCTGAGCTACTAAAATTTTGTTTACTTTTTTACCGGCAGGGCCAGTTTGAATGGTCACTAAGGTACCACCGAGAATTCCCTTAGCAAAAGATTCAATATCTTCTGCACTTTTACCAACTTTTACACCGTTCATTCCGGTTTCATTCACCTTACCTTTTCCACGTCCACCAGCATGAATCTGCGCCTTTACGACTGCAAACTTATTGTTGGTATCTGCTTTGATTTTCTCATACGCTTCCACAGCTGCTTCAACTGTTTCCACTGCAACACCTTCCTGAACAGGAACATTATACTTCTTAAGAAGTTCCTTTGCTTGATATTCGTGTAAATTCATTCTGATTTAGTTTTGCCGCGAAGATAAGAGAATAGAATAATCATTTTTTGTATTCTCTTATTTTCTTTAAAATTGATAATATTTTAATCAAAAAAACTATTTAATACGCTCTTTTTTAAGTTTACCCCACCATGGAGCTTCCTTTAACATTGGCGTAATATCTTTAGGACATTTCTGCTGTGCATCCAATACTGCTATCAATGCCATATTGACAATACTACGAACAGAGCTGCCTAATTGCAATACATGCACAGGTTTCTTCAATCCCATCAGTATTGGTCCTATAGCATCTGATCCTCCTACTTCTTTCAATAAGTTATAAGCTACGTTACCTGCAGCCAGATTTGGGAAAATAAGGGTATTTACTTCTTGTCCTACCAGTGTACTAAACGGATAATTCTCTTTCATGATGTCTTTATTGAAAGGCAATGAAGCTTGCATTTCACCATCTATTACCAATTTAGGATCACGTTTCTTAACTATGTTCGTTGCTTCCGCTACCATTCTTGCTTCTGGAGAATCGCTGCTACCAAAATTGCTATAACTCAACATGGCTATTCTTGGAGTAAGATTAAAATTCTTCACTACTTTAGAAACCAGCATGGTTATATCTGCTAATTCATCAGCAGTAGGATTAAAATTAATGGTAGTATCTGCTAAGAATAAAGGTCCTTTCTTGGTAGTCATTAAATACATGCCTGCAATCTTCTTAATGCCATCTTCTGTACCAATTGTTTGTAAAGCAGGACGGATAGCATCGGCATAATTACGGGTTAAACCACTAATCATTGCATCTGCATCGCCATTTTCTACCATCATACAACCAAAATGGTTTCTTTCGCCCATAATCTTGATACTATCATGACGATTAAATCCTTTACGTTGTCTTTTTGCAAAGAATAGTTCGCCATATTTCAGACGTGTTTCATCCATTTCCTCGCTACGTGGATCTATCACAGCTAATTCGCTGATATCAATGTTATTTTCGCTGGCAATTCTATTGATACGTTTTACATTACCCAGTAAAATAGGATAACCTACACCTTCATCATAAATAATACTTGCTGCTTTTAGAATCTTAAGATTATCTGCTTCAACAAATACGATACGTTTAGGATCACGTTTAGCCTTATCACTAATCGCTCTTAATAATTGATTATCCAATCCTAATCTTCTATCTAACTGATGAGCATATTCATCCCAGTCGGCTATGTTTAATTGAGCAACACCGCTATCAATAGCCGCTTTTGCAACCGCAGGAGCCACAGCACTCAATAAACGAGGATCAACAGGTTTAGGTATGATATATTCTGGCCCAAATACAAAGTTCTTTTGATTATAAGCAAGGTTAACAATATCAGGAACATCTGTTTTTGCCAGATTAGCCAAAGCTTTAACCGCAGCCAGTTTCATTGCCTCATTAATCTTGGTTGCTCTTACATCCAATGCACCACGGAATATATAAGGGAAACCAAGAACGTTGTTCACCTGATTAGGATAATCGCTTCTTCCTGTAGCCATTATCAAATCTTTACGAACAGAAACAGCATCATCGTAAGCAATTTCCGGATCAGGGTTTGCCATTGCAAAAATGATCGGATTTGGCGCCATACTTGCCACCATTTCTTTGGAGATACAGTTTGCTGAACTTAAACCCACAAATACATCGGCTCCATTCATGCAGGTTTCCAGTGTCCAATGACTTTCAGTAGAAGCAAAAGCTCTCTTACTTTCTTCTAATACTTCTCTTCCCTGATGAATTATACCCTTTCTATCAAACATATACATGTTCTCTTTCTTAGCACCAAGACCAACATATAAAGTACAACATGCAACCGATGCAGCTCCTGCCCCATTGATAACAAAACGTACTTCATCAATCTTTTTTCCTTGAATTTCCAATGCATTTAATAATGCAGCAGCACTGATTATTGCAGTACCATGCTGGTCATCATGCATTACCGGAATTTTCATTTGCTCTTTCAGCTGTTGTTCAATATAAAAACATTCAGGAGCTTTAATATCTTCCAGATTTATACCACCAAAAGTTGGTTCCAGAGACTTAACTATCTCCACAAACTTTACAGGATCTTTTTCATTGATCTCTAAATCAAAAACATCAATATCAGCAAATATCTTGAATAATACACCCTTCCCTTCCATGACTGGCTTACCAGCTTCAGGGCCTATATCGCCCAAGCCCAGTACCGCAGTACCATTGCTTATTACGGCTACTAAATTGCCCTTTGCAGTATATTTATATACATCATCAGGATTCTTAGCAATCTCTAAACAAGGTATAGCCACACCAGGACTATATGCCAGGGATAAATCTCTTTGTGTTTTGGTTTCTTTAGTAGGAACTACTTCTATCTTGCCAGGTCTTCCTTTGGCATGATACTCCAGAGCCTGCTCCTTCCTTAATTCACTTTGACTTAATTCATTTTGATTCATATGCACTGTATCGTTTAAAAGTCCGCTAAAGTAAGGGGAATAATGTTATCAGAAAATGACAAATAGTTATGATATTCGACAGTTATTTTTAAAATTATCAAAAAATGATTGACAATCATGCCATTTAGTAAATTTCTATCCTAATTATTCCAATAAAAATGTCCTTTTTAAGTTCTAAAACAGAAAATGAACAATAAAATCAAGATAAAACTTAATTGTATTGTTCACTTTCTAAAGCACTTCTCCCCTTTTATTTATTTTAAATGGTCATTAACAGGTTTTACCTACTTATTTACGCATTAGTTTATATTTATTTATTAATCCATTGGTAGAAGAATCATGTGATTTAATTTCACTATCATCCCCTAACTCAGGAAGTATTTTGTTAGCTAATTGTTTGCCAAGCTCTACTCCCCACTGATCGAAACTAAAGATATTCCAGACAATACCCTGTACAAATATTTTATGTTCGTATAAAGCAATCATACTACCCAATGTAAATGGAGTAATCTCCTTTACAAGGAATGAGTTGGTCGGTTTATTGCCTTCAAATACTTTGAATGGTAATAGGAACTTAATGGCTTCTTCCGATAAACCTGCAGCTTGCAATTCGCCTTTTACTTCTGCTTCTTTCTTTCCATTCATCAATGCTTCTGTTTGAGCAAAGAAATTGGACAATAATTTATTGTGATGATCAGCAATAGGATTATGGCTGATAGCCGGTGCAATAAAATCGGCAGGTATTACCAGCGTTCCCTGATGTATTAACTGATAAAATGCATGCTGACCATTGGTGCCTGGTTCTCCCCAAATTACAGGACCAGTTGAATAATTTACGGCATTGCCATTTCTATCAATACTCTTACCATTACTTTCCATATTTCCTTGTTGGAAATAGGCAGCAAACCTATGCATATATTGATCATATGGTAGTATAGCCTCACTTTGAGCTCCAAAGAAATTGGTATACCATATACCTAACAAAGCCATGATAACAGGCACATTTTCAGTGAACTTTTCTTTCTTAAAATGAACATCTGTTTCGTGAGCACCTCTTAATAATTGTTCAAAGTTGTCATAACCAATGGTCAATGCAATAGATAAACCTATTGCACTCCATAAGCTATATCGTCCACCAACCCAATCCCAGAATTCAAACATGTTGTTTTTATCTATACCAAAAGCAGTAACTGCTTTTTCGTTAGTGCTTAATGCAGCAAAGTGTGCAGCAATATGTTTTTCTTCTTTAGCATATTGTAAAAACCACTCTCTTGCCGTATTAGCATTCGTCATGGTTTCCTGTGTAGTAAAAGTCTTGGAAGCTATTAAGAATAAAGTCTCTTCTGCATTTATCAATTTCAGTGTTTCTGCTATATGTGTAGCATCAACATTGCTTACAAAATGGGTTTCAATTCCTTCTACCCAATAAGGTTTTAAAGCCTCTGTAACCATTACCGGGCCTAAGTCGCTACCACCTATACCTATATTTACTATATACTTAATTTTCTTTCCGGTAAAACCTCTCCATTCGCCGCTATGTATTTTTTCGGTAAAACCTTTTACATGTTTTAAAACCCTCAATATATCGGGCATTACATCTTTCCCATCCACATAAACAGGATTGCCAGAAAAGTTTCTAAGAGCAGTATGCAACACTGCACGGTTCTCGGTTTCATTAATTACAGAACCATTAAACATCATAGCGATGCTTTCTTTCAATTTACATTCTTCTGCAAGTAAAAACAGGAGTTGTAAAGTTTTCTGATTGATGATATTCTTAGAATAATCAAATAATATATCGCCGAACTGAATACTTAATTTACAAAAACGTTCCGCATCATTTTCAAATAAGGTGCGCATTTGCATACGAACCATTTCTTCTTTATAATGCTTTTTTAATAATAACCATGCTTGCGTGTCTGAGGGATTAATTCTTGGTAACATAATTCGAACTTTGCTTGACTTCAAAAGTAACGGTTTGCACTCCCTAAGAAATAGTATGTGGAAATCTAATAATGAATTACCAATAAATTTTTAACAGTTAACATCTGTGATGTGGAAATTTATAAAATGGAGACTTTAAAAACAAAAAATCAAAACTTATTGATAATCAATCTATAACAGCTATTTGTTTAACTGTATTCTAAAAGTAGTACCCTTATTTACTTCGCTATGAGCCACCAAAAGGTTGCCGTGATGAAATTCACATATAATTCTTTTTGCAAGCGCAAGCCCTAGTCCCCAGCCTCTTTTCTTAGTGGTAAAGCCCGGTTCAAACACCTTTTTAAGATGGTGTTTATCTATCCCTTTTCCGGTATCGGTAATGTCTATTTGTACTACTTCGGGTTTATTAATAATATTAACAGTAATATGTCCCTTACCTTCCATAGAATCTAAGGCATTCTTTAATAAATTCTCTATTACCCAATCTAATAAAGGAGCAGAAAAAAGCACATTTATGGGTAGATTCAAATCTCCTGTCAACTCAATGGCCACTTTTCCACTCGCTCTTTTGCGCATGTAATCTGCCATAGAGCGTACCTGTTCTACTAGGTCTTTTTCCTCCAATACAGGTGTACTGCCTATCTTACCAAAACGATCGGAAATAAGCTGCAATCTTTCTACATCTTTCTCAATCTCCACCACAAGAGATTCCTGAATATTTTCTGTTTTTAACAACTCTACCCAACCTCTTAAACTGGAGACCGGTGTACCCAACTGATGCGCCGTTTCTTTCGCCATTCCTGCCCATAGTCTGTTCTTTTCCGATTTGGCAGACGTGTTCTTGGCTATAACAATGATGGTAATAAATAAAGCTACCAAAATTAGTTGAGCAAAAGGGTAATATCGTACTTCATTCAGCAAGTCCGATTCACCATAATAAATTTTATTTACCTGTGTTTTATCGGAAGGGTTTGTCCAGTCTATAGATGGGTGAAGTGCTTTAAACTCCTCTATTTTATTGGTCAAATAATGGCTGTTATTTTTAATGGCAAAAGAATCCAGGTTACGATAATCCAGTACACTATCCTTTTCTGTAACCAGTATAATAGGAATGTCTTTACTGTTCTCCGTTAATATCCTTGCCGAAAGATTATTAAACTCCACTTCGGGCGTACTATTTAGTTTTACAGCCTCGGCCCATTGTTCTATTTTAAGTCTTTCATCTTTTGCAATTTTACGGGCAAGATAATTGGAATAAAATATGGTACTACTTACTAATACTATGGCAGTAATAGCTAAAAATGTTCGCCAGTTAAACCAGTTGTAATTTGTACCCATAGTATTAAAATAGTCCTTTATCTATTGCAAAGTAAACTGTATTTATTACTCAAACTCCATTGGTATAGCCACTTTAGAATAACTATCTAGTAAATCGAGTTGTAGTATGGTGTACGTACTTTCGGTATCGGGATAAAACATTGGATTGAATTTTGCACCATATACAAAGTCGTCCGAAGTATAAGAAGCTCTCGACATTACCGTATTGGCAAAGCTTTCGTCGAAACCATGTACAAATACTAACAATTCTACATTGGCATTTATAAAGTCTTCTTTTTTCATGTCATAAAGAGGACTATCTTCTGTTACGGGATGCACTAAAGTCCAGTTAGCAGTAAGAGTATTGGCTCTTGAAACCTCTAAATCTAGGCTATAGAACTTTGTCTTTAAATCCTCTCCTTCCATTACCCTCATTGCAAGGGTTACTTTGGCTTCTACATTGCTGAGATAGTTTTTGGTATACGGCACCATTCTCAACATCAATGCTACACCTTCTTTATACGGGGCAAATAATACATTTTTACTATAACAGATATAGGCTCTAGGACGAGAAAACCGACCATAAATTAAACCGGTTATTAATGCAAAACTCATCAATCCAATCAAAGCCTCTCCCGATGCTACAAAGCTTGCTGCAAAGCCTATTGGGTTTATTCTTCCATAGCCAACGGTGGTAAATGTTTGCGCACTAAAGAAGAATGCTTCAGAGAATTTATCTAATTTAGTAGTTGCAATCAATCCATTTAAGTGCTCTATTCCTATATATAAATATATTCCAGCAAAAATTAAATTAATGAGTGTAAAGGTGGTGAAAATTAAAAGTACAAACTTAAAGTTGCTTAAGGATAATAATGCATGGTACATATTCAATCTTTCCCAGAATTTCAATCCCCTAACCTTCATATTGGGCTTGCCATCATTCTGAAAAAATCGTCCACCACTAAGGTTTCCATTGGTAGATAAACCTGTTTCGTTTTCTATTCTTGCTTTAATTTTCCTTTTTAGTATAAATGCCATATACAGTTATGTTTCAATTGATGCAAATTAAGGTATTAATGTTATAACCCAATAGGCAGCTACATTATCCCTTTATAGTTTTTTACTATCAGTAATCCATTCAAAAAAATATGTGTTCACTTATTGGCTGTTTTCAATTGAAGATTTACTTTCTTCATGTAATAAAATAGTTTCTTCAAATAAAGAAAACATTTTCTTGGTTCAAAATAAGTTTGCTTTAATTAATTCCCTTTTATAGTGATATGAAGAAATTGTATCAGGTATTAAATATGCAGAATAATGAATTCTTAATTTACCATCTTTTATTGAGAAATAGTTAGAAGGACATTCAAAATAGTTTTCATCATCCCTGGCAAACAAAAATGGTTAATCTCTTTCGATATTAACCATTCAATATTTTACTATAATTATACTATAATCTTATGATTCAGAATAGAAGGAAGTTACCTCGTGTACCTTACCCCTTTCTGTTTTCAACATACGGGAAGGATAACGATTAATTACAATAAAATCGTGCGTAGCCATAATCACAGCAGTACCATAATCTTTTGCTATCTGCATTAATAATTGCATTATCTCATCACTTGTTTCAGGATCAAGATTACCTGTTGGTTCATCAGCTAGTATAAGTTTTGGAGAATTTAATAATGCACGGGCAATATCTACTCTTTGTTGTTCGCCACCACTCATTTCAAAAGGCATCTTAAAACCTTTACTTTTCAGCCCTACTTTATCCAGTACATCGTTAATTTTTTCCTCCATTAGTTTCTCATCTTTCCAACCAGTAGCCCGCAATACAAAACGAAGGTTTTCGTGAATGTTTCTATCGGTTAATAATTGAAAATCCTGAAATACCACCCCAAGGCATCTTCTTAGGAATGGAACCGTTTTCCATGTCATTCCCTTTAAATCAAATCCTACAATATTTGCTACACCGTCTTTCAATGGAAGTTCACCATACAAAGTTTTTAATAAACTACTTTTTCCGGTACCAGTTTTCCCTACTAGGTAAACGAATTCTCCTTTATCTACAGTGAAGTTTACATCCTGCAGAATAAGACTTTGTCCCTGATATATATTGACATTATTTAATGATACAATAGTTTCCGACATAATAAATTTCTTTGCTTTTGTCTTTTATGTTAATGCTTTACAACAGTGCTAATAAATAACCTCCCCAAAACTTCCTCTAATAATTAATTCCTTTTTATCGGAAGCCTCTACCCTACCAATAATTTGCGCCTGTACATTATTGTATTTTGCAATTTTAATAATTTTCTCTGCTACAGCAGGCGATGTGTATAACTCCATTCTATGTCCCATGTTAAACACCTGATACATCTCCCGATTATCGGCACCAGAATTTTGTTGTATAACCCTGAAAACTACCGGCACATCAAACAAATTATCTTTTACAATTCTCATTGGCCCAGGCAGGTACTTCATGCACTTAGTTTGTCCACCACCACTGCAATGTATAATACCATGAATATCTTCGAAGTGACGACTTAAAACCGATTTAATAATAGGGGCATAAGTACGGGTAGGACTTAACAATAACTGACCAAATTCCTGAGAGGGAATTTCGTGACTTACTGCTATAGTTTCCGATAATTTATTTTTACCTACATACACCACACTGCTATCCAATGTAGGCTCGAAAGTTTCGGGATATTTTTCAGCGTAATGCTTACTCAATACATCATGACGGGCACTGCTTAAACCATTACTGCCCAAACCACTGTTATAATTGTCTTCATAAGCAGCAATACCACTTGACGAAAGACCCACTATTATATCGCCCGGAGCAATTTTATCATTAGTAATCAATCTATCTTTTCTCCATCTTGCCGTCATATTACCATTTACCGAAACGGTACGTACAACATCGCCCACATCGGCCGTTTCTCCACCAAGATAGTGGATATTTACCCCAAACTTGGCTAATTTTTCTATAAACTCACGTGAACCTTCAATTAAGGCTTCTATCACCTCGGCAGGTATCAGCTTTTTATTTCTATCAATGGTAGAAGAGAATAAAATATTATCGTAAATACCCACACAAAGCAAGTCATCCAGGTTCATCACAATTGCATCTTGGGCAATGCCTTTCCAAACACTTACATCACCCGTTTCTTTCCAATATAAGTATGCTAAAATACTTTTACTACCAGAACCATCAGCATGACTAATATTGATATAATCTTCATCACCGCCCAGAAAATCGGGGAACACCTGGCAAAATGCATTGTTGAATAATCCTTTGTCTAAATTACGAATAGCGTTGTGTACTTCTTCTTTTTGAGCGCTTACACCTCTTAATGAGTATAGTGACATAAAATAAAATTATGTGGTGAAATATTATTTCGATTGCAAATGTACATTACATTGCACAGCTAAAAATGTAGAAGTGTATAAATTGTAGCTGTAAATTATGATGAAGATTTTCGACGATGTAAATAATATTCCCCCATTCAAGAACGCTGTATTAACTATCGGAACATTTGATGGTGTACATAAAGGTCATCAAAAGATAATTGCTCAATTAAAGGATGAGGCCAAGAAAATAGATGGCGAAACAGTAATTATTACCTTTTACCCCCATCCAAGACAGGTAATAAAACCAGATTCCAAAATAGAATTTCTAAACGACTTTAAAGAAAAAGCTGCCTTATTGGAAGCAGCTGGCATAGATAACCTTGTAGTAATTAATTTTAATGAAACCTTTGCCAACTTATCGGCTGAAGAATACATAAATGAATTCCTGTTAAAAACGTTTCATCCCCGAAAAATTGTAATAGGTTACGATCATCGTTTTGGGAAAGGCCGTACTGGAGATTTTCAATTACTGAAAAAATATGGTGCTAACAATAGTGTAGCAGTAAAAGAGCTATCTGCACAGTTATTAGATCAGATTACCATAAGTTCTACCAAAATAAGAAATGCTCTTTACGAAGGCGATATTACATTGGCTAACAACCTGTTAGGATATATATTTTCTTTTTCTGGTAAAGTAGTAGAAGGGAATAAACTGGGTAGAACTATTGGATTTCCTACTGCCAATATTCAATTGGATAACGAAGAAAAAATAATTCCGTTAAATGGCGTTTATGCGGTGCAACTAATTGTAAATCAAGCAATTTACAATGGAATGATGAACATTGGTTTCCGACCTACTGTAGACGGTAAAAAGAGAACGATAGAAGTAAATATATTTGATTTTGAGGAAGATATTTATCATCAGCATGTAGTAGTGAAGTTACATCGTTATATACGCTCGGAAGTAAAGTTTAATGGAATAGATGCTTTAAAGGAACAACTAAATAGGGATAGAATTAGGGTGAAAGCATTATTGGACAAAGGCTAATATTTGCCTGATTATAATTTTAGGAGAAACTTTGCAATAAGCATAAACCCTACTATTATAGCTACAATCTGAACGATTCCAGCTATGGCAAATGCTTTGTAAATATTTAATTTAGATTGTTTAATATCACTTTTTATTCGCCTTTCCATATTTAGGACATCTTCAGCCCCAAGACAATTTATTTCATTAATCTTGCCATTTTTTTTATCAGGGTACATAGCATCAACAATTTCCACTATTTGTAGCGCTTTTTCTTCCGAAATATTCAATTTGTTGTGCAAAGCATCCAGGATACGGAAATTGATTTTGTTCATTATACTAACTTATTATCTACGAAGTTACCCGTATAATTGATTAGCCTATAAGTATTTTAAATAGCTTAAACACAAAACAAAATATTTTTACCAAAATAGACCGTTCATCACAATAATGTCATTTAAAACAACGTATTAATGGTCTATTCAACAAAACGATTATTTTTGTGTTTAGAATAAACAAAAAACAATTATGTATCCAGCCGAGATAGTGTTGCCGATGAAGGCCGAGTTGACTGAAAATGGGTTCTTAGATTTAACAAGTGCCAGCGAAGTAGATTCAGCTATACAAAATGAAGGAACTGTATTAGTAGTGTTAAATTCTGTTTGCGGATGTGCAGCAGGTGCTTGCCGTCCGGGTGTTTTAATGGCAGTAAGTAATGCTAAAAATTTACCTACCCGTCTTGCAACCAGTTTTGCAGGTTTTGATGTAGAAGCAGTTCAAAAGGTAAGAGAGCATTTATTACCTTATCCCCCATCTTCTCCTGCCATTGCTTTATTTAAAGATGGTCAGTTGGTAAGTATGGTAGAGCGTCATCAGATAGAAGGCAGACCTGCGCAGGTTATTGCACAACATCTGATCAGTGAATTTGATAAATATTGTAATTAACAGTGGGAAACCACGGATTAGTAAGCACGGCCCCGTTTAATACGGGGCTTTTTTAATGATTTTATGAGGAACAAAAACTTTTTATTTATAATACTTGGAATAGCAGTATTAGTTGACTTTTATGTATTTGCCGGACTTAAAACTATAATACAACCTTTAACGGACAAACAGAAACTATTTATCCAGATTGGATATTGGACTATCTCTATTCTGGCTATAGTTTGTGCTTTATTTTTTGCTATTTCCCCTGCTTTACAAAGTTCTAAAAACTTTAAGACCTATGTTTTTTCTATCGTATTAGGCGTTTTTATTTCCAAAATAATTTGTACCATATTCTTATTAATAGATGATATAAGAAGAATATTGACCTACGGATATTTTAAAATAGGCCATACAATTAGTCCCGATACTATCAGTGGAGATAATGCTATTTCCCGTTCTGTATTTCTCAGCTGGTTGGGAATAGCCATTGGAGGTACTTTATTTGGCACTATGATGTTTGGGTTTAAGAACAAATACAATTATCAGGTAAAGAAAGTAAAGCTGAAGTTCGATACTCTTCCTCTTGCTTTTAAAGGATTAAAAATTGTACATATAAGCGATATACATAGTGGTAGTTTTCAGGATAAAAAGGCAGTAGAAAAAGGAGTTGCTAAGATATTAGCCCAAAATGCCGATTTAATTCTATTTACAGGTGATCTGGTAAACGACCGTCATGATGAAATGCTAGAATATATGGATCTTTTTGCTACTTTAAAAGCACCAATGGGCGTTTATAGTACCCTTGGCAACCACGATTACGGCGATTATGTTAGTTGGGAATCGGAAGAAGCAAAAAAAGACAACCTTAATAAACTAAAAGCTATTCATGGGCAGATGGGATGGAAACTAATGATGAACGAGCACGTAGTATTTAATAGAAATGGGGAAGAAATAGCTCTATTAGGAATAGAAAACTGGGGTGCTAAAGGTCGTTTTCCTAAATATGGTAGCATGGCCAATGCACATAAAGGAGCAGAAAAATATCCTTTTAAAATACTCATGAGTCATGATCCAAGCCATTGGGATGCCGAAGTTAAAATAAAATATCCAGATGTGGATTTAATGCTGGCAGGACATACCCATGGAATGCAGTTTGGTATAGAAAATCCTTATTTTAAATGGAGTCCGGTACAATGGATGTATCATCAATGGGCAGGATTGTATGAGGATAAAAAACAAAAGCTATATATAAACCGTGGTTTTGGTTTTATAGGATATCCGGGCAGAGTAGGTATTTTACCGGAAATTACCGTGATAGAATTAGCTTAAGAATTTATGACATCGATTGTTTTTGTTAAAAAACTGTTGTAACATCCATTAAAAACTAGGCTATTATTTAAAGTAAAGGTTACTCTAATAACTTTACCTCGTAAAATAGTATTCATATTTACAAAACAAATTCTTCAGGAAATGAAAAAAGTTATATTCTTTCTGTTAGCTGTTTCAATCAGTTCAGCATTGATAATTAGTTGTGCTAAAAGTGATCCTACACCTGCTACCAACTTTACTTATATTATCGAAAAACCATGGGTACTTAAAAATGAATGGGCAAAATCGGCTATAGATTCCCCGTGGAAAGTAATAGATACAGCCTTGCCAATATGTTTTAAAGAAGAAATATATTCTTATACCGCCGATAGTAGATTTTCAGTGGTTCCTGGTGCTATAAAATGTGATACTACAAAATATGCTCCTACCGTATTATCATCGGGCACATGGTCTTTGCAAAACAACGAAACTACCTTAGTTACAGGAACTTCAGCGGGTTCTAAAACCTTTACTATAGAATATTTGAATGATGCACAATTTCAGATTTCTTTTCAGGATGCCTCAGGTTATTACCGACAGTTATTTGTACACTAGTTAAAACTGTTTACTAATGGAAGCGGTTATTTCGACAATGAAATAACCGCTTTTTTATTAGTAGAATAGTCTTATCATTTTAAAATTATTGTTTATATACCATAAAAATAAGGTTATAGACTTTACAGATACCAGATACAAGACCCTTTAAAATTGATTCTAATAATAAGGAATTTGAACTAAATTGCTGTTATGACATTTTTGGTTAATAAAACTGATAACCATCATTTTTATTTCTAGAATCCGGTATTACCTTGCACCGGAAAGTAACTAAGTAAGTTACTACTATTTTTCAAATTTAAAACGATTGTTATGCCAGAGTTTGATTCTGCACATGTAAAAAACATTGTGCTATTAGGCCACTCAGGCAGCGGTAAAACGACCTTAGCTGAGGCCATGCTGTTTGAAGCCGGAGTTATTTCTAAAAGAGGTACTATTGAAGAAAAGAATACTGTTGCCGACTATACTGCTTTTGAGCAGGAACGTGGCAACAGTTTTTTTTCCAAGCTATTACATGCACCCTGGAAAGGTTATAAAATAAATGTAATAGACAGTCCCGGTTTCGATGATTTTGCAGGAGAAGTAATTAGTGCATTAAGAGTTGCCGATACAGGGGTAATACTTTTAAACTCCAGTGTGGGTGTAGAAGTAGGAACCGATATTGTATGGGAATATACTGAGCAATTTAAAACGCCTACCCTATTTGCAATCAATCAGTTGGATAATGCTAAAGCGGATTTCGATAAAACTTTCCAGGAAGCAAAATCTCATTTTGGAAACAATGTAGTGTTGGTACAATATCCACTCAATGCAGGCATTGGTTTCAATGCCATAATTGATGTATTGGATATGGTAATGTACGAATATCCAATGGCGGGAGGAAAGCCTGTTAAATGTCCTATCCCTGTTGCTGAAAAAGAGAGAGCCGAACTATTACACAAAGAATTGATAGAAGTAATAGCCGCAAATGATGAAGGACTAATGGAAAAATATTTTGATAAAGGCGAATTAACCATCGAAGAGATGAAGGAAGGTTTGCACTTATCTATGTTGCATCATGATATATTCCCTGTATTCTGTTTATCAGGATTACAGAATATGGGCGCAGGCAGAATTATGGGATTTGTAGATAATGTTTGTCCACCTGCAACAGAAATGCCTCCTCAAAAGACTAAAGATGGCAAAACACTTCCTTGCGATCCGAATGGTTCTGTTTGCATATTTATATATAAAACTATTTCAGAACCACATATAGGCGACCTAAGTTTCTTTAAAGTATTCTCAGGTACCGTTAAAAGTGGTATGGAACTGGTAAATGAATCGACTGGCGTAAATGAAAAACTAAACCAGTTATTTGTAGTAGAAGGAAATAAAAGAACAGCTGTGAATGAATTGGTTGCGGGAGATATAGGTGCAACCCTTAAACTGAAAAACACCCATACCAATAATACTTTACATGAAAAAGGAAAAGCTTTGGAACTTACGCCAATTGAATTTCCTACCCCAAAATTAAGTATTGCAATTGTAAGTAATAAAAGAGGTGAAGAAGAAAAACTATCCATTGCTTTACATCAACTAAAAGAAGAAGATCCTTCCTTACAAATAGAAGTTTCTCCGGAATTAAAACAAACATTAATTCATTGTCAAGGTGATATGCACCTTACTCTAATTAAGTGGAAACTGGAACATGTCTATAATCTGGATATTTCATTGGTTAAACCAAAGATTGCATACAGAGAAACTATTTGTAAGAAATCGGAAGGTACGTATAAACACAAAAAACAATCTGGAGGATCTGGACAGTTTGCAGAAGTGACTATGAGAATAGAACCATGGTATGAAGGGTTGAGAGAACCAGAGAACTTGCATGTAAGAAGTAGCGAAACTATTGAATTACCTTGGGGAGGTAAACTCGTATACATGAATTGTATAGTGGGTGGTGTGATAGATATCCGATTCTTACCTTCTATCTTAAAAGGTATCATGGAAAAAATGACTGAAGGGCCAATAACCGGTTCGCATGTAAGAGATATCAGAATATGTGTTTTTGATGGTAAAATGCACCCGGTAGATAGTAATGATAATGCCTTTAAAACAGCGGGAATGTACGCCTTTAGAGAAGCATTCCAGAATGCTGATCCTCAATTAATGGAACCAATATATTCTTTGGAAGTACTTTGTCCAAATGAACAGACTGGAAATATTATGGGTGATTTACAATCCAGAAGAGCTAGAGTAGAAGGTATGGATGCTGAAGGACACTTTACCGTAGTTAAAGCTAAAGTTCCTTATGCCGAAATGCACAACTACGCTTCTACACTACGATCCTTAACACAAGGACGTGCAAGATTCAGAATGTCGCTTGATCATTACGAGCAAGTGCCTTTCGAACTTCAAAAGAAACTAGCAGAAACATATAAGAAAGAAGCTGTTGAATTGGTAGAAGTTTAAATATACTAACTCATTCTAAAGAGAAAGCCGCATTACGTTCTGTATTGCGGCTTTACTTTTTAAATAGATACCTTTATAATTTAATAATCAGTATGAACATTCTTAGATGATTACTTCTTTTTAAAAGCATATTTACTATAAACCTTACTGGTTACTGTTCCTACTGCAATTCCAAGTGCTGCGCCACAAATTACATCGAAGGGATAATGCACTCCTACATATACCTGTGCATAGGCAATAGTTGCAGCCCAGACTATAAAAATGATTCCAAATTGTCCGAAGTATTTCCTTAAAGTATAAAAAATAAACATTGCCATAGCAAAATGATTAGATGCATGAGAAGAAGTAAAGCTTCCACTGGTAGGGCATCTTCCTAATAATAATTTACAGTATCCAACCAAAGTAGGTTCGCTACAAGGTCTTATTCTTCCTATTAAATCTTTTAAAATATGACTGCTGATAATATCGGATATAGTTACTGTAATTATGAAGGCCAATACCCATTTCCAGGCATCCTTCTTCATCTTCATTATTACATATAGCAACAAAGATAAATAAAGTGGATACCAGGTACCTTGTTCTCTCCACCAAGGAGCGATCTTGTCGAAAAATTCATTGGTTAATTTACCATTAAATAGTTTAAACAAAGATTTATCCCAGCGATCCAGCAAAGACCAGATAGATGAAAAGTATAAATGAATAGCGCCAAATGTGTTAAGCATGGTTAAAATTAAAGCTGCAAAATACAGCAGAGATTTTTATTCTTACTTTTGATTTTTAAATATTATGCAAATTCCTCGTTTCGCCAGATGGCTGATATATAATTCTCTTTTCTTTTTAATTATCATGACGATCCTTCGTTATGTGCTTTGGCAGACCATGATAAAGTCGAATTTACCCCATACTAGTGTGGAACAAGTGTTTTTTCTTGGGTTTCGTTACGATGCCAAAATGGTTTCAATAGTAGGATTGTTATTGTTGCTCTTATCATTTATAAAGCCATTGCATCCATTTACAACTAAAGCTGGTAAAATAATTTCATTTGCCGTTTGGAGTGCAGCTACAATAATGCTTTGTTTCTTTTATGCAATCGATTTTGCAAATTATGCCTATTTATCCCAACGCTTGAATGCTAGCCTCTTGAATTATCTTGACGATGCCTCTATCTCCATGGGTATGGTATGGCAATCTTATCATGTAGTAACCATACTTTTCGGTATTTTATTATCCGTATTACTCATTTTATTCTTTATTTCCAGAACCTATCAATCAATTAAAAAAAAGCAATATCAAAAGAACAAAAAGGCTCAGATAGTGTGGTCTGTAGGTTTATTATTATTACTTGCATTAGCCACTTTCGGACGTCTGGGTCAATATCCTTTACGCTGGAGTGATGCTTTTGCTTTGAATAACGATTATGCGGCAAATCTTGCTTTAAATCCTTTTCAGTCTTTCTTTAGTACCTTACAATTTAGAAAATCGGGTTGCGATGTTGCCAAAACCAAGAGTGGATTTCCGATAATAGCAGATTATCTTAATTTACATAATGACCCTTTAGATTATAAGAGATGCTTTAATGATTCCAATACCAATCACCCCAACGTAATAGTGGTTATTTGTGAATCGTTTAGTGCCTATAAAAGTTCTATGTATGGCAATCCTCTAAATACTACTCCATACTTTAATAAGTTGTGCAATGATGGCGTATTCTTTAATAGATGTTTTACACCATCATATGGAACTGCAAGAGGCGTTTGGGCCACACTCACCGGTATTCCAGATGTAGAGAACCCAAAGACTGCCAGTAGAAACCCCAATGCAGTAAATCAGCATATTATTATCAATGACTTTGAAAACTATGAGAAATATTATTTCATAGGAGGAAGTACTTCCTGGGCAAACATCAGGGGATTATTGACCAATAATATTGGTAATCTTCATTTATACGAACAAGACGATTATGAAGCAACCAAAGTAGATGTATGGGGAGTAAGTGATAAAAATATGTTGCTTGGTGCTAATAAAAAACTGGCTAAAGAAAAGAAGCCCTTTATCGCAGTATTACAAACTGCAGACAATCATCGTCCATATACTATTCCAGCAGAAGATAAAGACGATTTCCCTGTTCTTAATATTCCTGTAGATTCACTTCAAAAATGTGGATTTGCAAGTTTAGATGAATACAATGCATTCCGATATACCGACTATTGTTATAAGAAGTTTATAGAAGCAGCCAGTAAAGAAGCTTATTTTGACAATACCATCTTTGTTTTTGTAGGCGATCATGGAATACCAGGAAATGCTGGGAATATGTTTCCTAAAAGCTGGACAGATCAATTATTGACTGCTACACATGTTCCTCTTTTGTTTTATGCACCTAAATTATTGAAGCCAAAACAAATAAGTAAACCGGTATCTCAGATAGATATTTTACCAACGGTAGCTTCATTATGTAAAGTAAAACATTGTAATACCGCTTTAGGAAGAGATATTATGGTAGAAAATGATAGCTTGCAAAAGCCATTGTCTTTCTATTTTAATCCTGATAAAAAGCTGATAGGATGTATTACTAAAGACTATTTTTATAGCGAATCTATTGACAAATCCACCTCTTATACAATAACAAGTGTTGTAAACAATGAGAAAGTAAATATTAGCTCAGCAGTATTGAAGAAACTTAAGGAGACAACAGAAGCATATTATGAAACTGCAAAGTATTTGTTGCTAAATAATAAAAAGCTAAACAAGTAAATGGTAGTTGGAGGGGTAAAAACAAAATTCCCCATCTTATTTTATCAAAATTGATTTAAGAAAATTGCTTTACCCTATAGGATATAAAGCTCCAACAAGCATTCAATATAATAATTTCTATAAATTTATACTGATCCAATTTTTGATAATAATATTTCTTAATCTTTTTTAAAGATTGAATATTAAACAACTTTATTGAAAAGCGTAAATTATAATGGTTCTAAAATCATAGCAATTAATTATCCAATTTTATTATTTGTTCAATTAACCATTAATTTGCGTTAATAAATTTTACATAATATGAATACAGGATATTTCTCTTATCCATTACCTGCTAACGAACCTGTTTTGAATTATGCTCCAGGTAGCAGTGAAAAAGCGGCTATAAAGAAAACACTTGCTTTACTAAAGTCGCAGACGATAGATGTTCCAATGTATATCGGTGACAAAGAAATTCGTACAGATATTAAAGTAGCTATAAATCCTCCACATCAAAGAAAGCATGTTTTAGGATATTTTCATAAAGGGGATGCATCTCACGTTCAAATGGCTATTGATGCTGCACTTGCTGCAAAAGAAAGCTGGAGCAGTATGAGTTGGGAAAACAGAGCCGCTATATTTTTGAAAGCAGCTAATCTTATTGCAACAAAGTACCGCACATTTATGAATGGTACAACTATGCTCGGTCAGAGCAAAAATGTATTTCAAGCAGAAATTGACAGTGCCTGCGAATTAATTGATTTTCTTCGATTCAATGTTCACTTCTTAAGTGAGATTTATAAGCAACAACCCATAAGTGGGGAAGGCATGCACAATAGAAGCGAGTATAGACCATTGGAAGGATTTGTACTAGCTGTTACACCATTTAATTTCACTGCTATAGGTGGCAACTTACCTACTAGTGCAGCTATGTGCGGGAATGTAGTAGTTTGGAAATGTGCTAATACACAGGTGTACTCCGCTCAGATGTTTATGCGAATTCTTAAAGAAGCCGGTTTACCTGATGGAGTAATAAATCTTATTTATGTAGATGGACCAACTATAGGCAAAATCTGTTTTAACCACAAAGAGTTTGCAGGTGTACATTTTACTGGATCTACGGGCGTTTTTAATAATATGTGGGAGACTATTGGTAAAAATATGAATAACTATAAATCTTACCCAAGAATTGTTGGAGAAACAGGCGGTAAAGACTTTGTATTAATTCACCCTTCTGCAGATGCCGATGTATCAGCTACTGCATTGCTTAGAGGCGCTTTTGAATATCAAGGACAAAAGTGTTCTGCCGCTTCAAGAGCTTATATTCCTTCCAATCTTGCATCAATTATTAAAGATAGACTAGTGAACGGTATTCAATCTTTTAAGATGGGTACTACCGAAGATTTTACCAATTTTATTAATGCAGTAATTGACGAGAAAAGTTTTGATAATATAGTATCTTATATTGAAGATGCAAAAGCAAGTGCTGATGCAACAATAGTAGCAGGAGGCAGTTATGATAAATCTGAAGGCTATTTTATTCAACCAACCGTAATAGAAGCTAAAAAGTCGGATTACAAAAGTATATGTGAAGAGATATTTGGGCCAGTATTGACCATCTATGTGTATGATGAAAACGATTTTGATGGTGTATTGAAACTAGTAGACAATACCTCTCCTTATGCTTTAACAGGAGCCGTGATTTCGAATGACCGTCAGTCTATCGAGAAGGCTACTTATACTTTACGAAATGCAGCAGGCAACTTTTATATTAATGATAAACCAACTGGAGCTGTGGTTGGTCAACAACCATTTGGTGGAGCGAGAGCAAGTGGTACAAATGATAAAGCTGGAAGCATGTTGAATCTTTATCGCTGGTTAAGTGCCAGAACAGTAAAAGAAACCTTCAACCCTCCTACACATTATGGATATCCTTTTTTACAGGAAGCTTAGTTGATTGATAATTCAAAAATTGACAAATTATATTTGAAAAGGGAAGAACATATTAAAAAGTTTTTCCTTTTTTATTATTATGAGAATATTTTTACTATAATTGCTAACGATTGTTAGCAATTATATATAACGACAAATTAAAAAAATAAATTATTGCATATGAAACAAGATTATCATTTGTATACTGCTGAAGATCATTTAGTATGGGAAACACTCTATACCCGCCAAATGGAAAGGATTAATAAATATGCTTCTAAAGCAGTTATTAAGGGAATGGAAGTTTGTGGGTTTGAAGCTAAGAGAATTCCAAACTTCGATGAAGTAAATGAACGCCTTGAAAAAGCTACTGGATGGAAGATTTATGTAGTACCGGGTTTAATAGAGAAGAAACCTTTCTTTGAACATTTACATAGAAAAGAATTCTGTGCAACTACCTGGCTTAGAAAGATGAGTCAGTTGGATTATCTTGAAGAGCCCGATATGTTTCATGATGTATTTGGACATATCCCTCTATTGACTAATAAAGATTTTTGCAATTTTCTTGAATTACTTGCTGGTATTGCTTTGGAACATATAGATGATGACTGGATAATTGAACTTTTAGGCAGACTATACTGGTTTACAGTTGAGTTTGGATTGATACATGAAGATAAAAAAGTGAAGGCTTATGGTGCAGGTATTTTATCTTCCTTTGGTGAAACCGAATATTCCATTGAATCACCTATTCCAGCAAGAGTATTATATGGTGTGGAAAACACTTTTAATACAAAATATCACATAGATCATTTTCAGGATAAATACTTTGTAATAAACAGCTATAGAGACTTATTTGAAAGTATCCCTGAAATAGAGAAGATAATATTCTATATTAGCAAGGGAATGCATATTTAACGACTATAATAATCAGTAACAATTTTTCATAAAATACCTCCAAACTACCTAAACAAAAATATTTGTAGCCTTTGTATTCTACTTGTTTTTTACTATTTATGAGACTCAAGAGTTGAATAGTAGAAAAATAGACAAAGCGTAAAATTCGTTAATTGTTTATGCAAATAAATAATCTAATTTAACTGTACTACCACGTCTCCGACAAATATAAAGAGCAACTTCCTTGGGAAGTACAAAGAAATAGCGACAATTATTCTCAAAGAGGCATTATTACAGATGAGGAACTACTCACTATCTATCTTTTTTGTGTTGCATATGAAGAAAAATATAAAATAAAATCTATTTACAAATACATACAAAATCATTGGCATTCATGGTTTCATTTGCTTCCTTATTAACAAACCAATAGCGTCCTAAACGATTATAGAAGAGAAAGTTTCTTAAGTAACTCAAATTACCTTTGAGGTTGCACAACAAAAGAAAACTTTCTCTATGTCAAAATTAACATTGTTCGCTCA
>Ga0208259_1000146_pt1 | contig 26605 bp, 22 predicted proteins | sample CryBogCBH22May08_FD_184618 | JGI IMG/M metagenome (GOLD analysis project Ga0208259, IMG submission 184618) | Freshwater microbial communities from Crystal Bog, Wisconsin, USA - CBH22May08 (SPAdes) | ecosystem: Environmental > Aquatic > Freshwater > Lake | place: Crystal Bog, Wisconsin, USA... | reverse complement strand
TTCTAGCAAATTAAAACTAATTGCTTTCAAACCAAAACCATTTGCAGGGAGAGTGTACCTATATGTTTTCCAACTAAAGGAAATAGGATTAGCCCGAAATGAAGTAGGAAATAAGGTGAAGCAAGTTTGGGAAATTGGTTTTGTCCTTAGTTTGGTAGATGTTAAACATTCTGATAAAGGCGAAGTAATCGTAGTAAAATAACCCTGATAGTGAATGCCCGTATATGTTCTGTAAAACATTAGCTGTATTTCTTCAACAATAATCTGTTGAAGAACAGTGTAAACATAGTCCTATTAATAGGAACAAGTGGAAATACTTTTTATTTATTTTTATTATACAGAATAAAGTAGGACTTAAAAACTAGAGTGAATAACTTAAAGAAAGAAGTAAGTAGTAGTTTTTACTGAGTAAAGAATTTTGTTTAAATAAAATAAAGTTATAATGTTGAATAACAAAACTACCCAGTTTGATTTTATTAATAACAATAATCTATTCCTTCACTTGCGTAATAAGTGTAGCACAAACTGCTCTAATAAATTCGGGTATGCTATTGATTCCGGAATTGCATACTTCAAACAACCTCAGAATTCAGTTTGTACAATTATTAATAATGGTAGAGCAACAGCTACTTTAAAACTAATTAAACCACCTGCTGGAATAACCATTAATAATAATATGTAATAAGTATGGTATTATAAACCGATTATACGCGGAAAAAAGAACTTTATCATTATTTTGTTATTCCTATCTGCTATGATATTTACTTTGCAAAAATTTATTTAATTATATGAAAAGAAAATTAAGCTTCTCCGTCTTATTTACTTCTTTAGGATTTATGGCTTTTGCTGAAGGTTCAACCGGCCCAATTAGTCTGGATTTGAAAGTAACTCCTGGTACCAAAACTACCTTAGTATTTACCGATAATACCAATACTGCCATGAGTATGATGGGGCAGGATATGAATATGGTATCCTCCAACAATTCTGAATATGTATTAGAAGCCAAACAAGATAGTGCTGGGTTGAAAAGTTTTAGAGTAGTGCTAAAATCATCCCAGAAAACAATGGATCAGATGGGGACAAAAATTGATATAAATACGGCCGATCCTAAAGCAGATACTACCTCTGAACCTACTGGTTCTTTAACAAAGTTCTACAAACACCTTGCTGGTATTCCTTATACTGTTTATTTGAATAAATCTGGTAAAGTAGTTAGCAATGCTGGTGCTAAGGAAATTTATAATAATGCTGCTTCCAAACTGGATTTGACGGGACCTATGGCTCAACTTAAAAGTATGGTTTCTGAATCTATATTAACGACCGATTTAGATAAAGCATTTAATTTTAATCCAGGAAAAACCGTACAGGTAGGTGAAAAATGGGAAAGAATGGATACAATAGCTAGTAATGGTATGCCATTACATTTTACTACCAAATATACATTTGATAAATTGGAAGGAGATATTGCTTCTATCAAAACGAATAGTACCATTAGCTTTGACGGAGATATGGAAGCTATGCCTGGTGCTTCGGCTAAAATTATGGGAACTGCAGTAGGGACATTTAAAATAAACACTACTACTGGCATGATTGTTTCCTCCGTAGGTGATGTGGATATGGAAATTAAACTAACTGCAAATGGTATGGAAATACCAATGAAGGTTTCTTCGAAAGCTACTATTACAGCTAAATAATCTGCTAATATTTTTTTATTATGGTAAAGCGTATTGGTCTTATAGCACTTTGTGCAATTGTTTCTTTTAGTTCTTTCTCTCAAAGAAGAAAGAAAACTGCTAAAGCTCCTTTAGTATTTGCCGATTCAGCTGCTATTCAGAGAAGATCTGATAGTTTGATACAGATGGCAAAATCGGCAGATACACTTACCGACAAAGAAGCTGAAATGGGATTGAAAAGCTATTTACAAACAGCTTCTGCTAAATCTACCGAAAAGCTTTCTGCTACTAATGGCTTTCTGAATAATCCTTTGGTTAAAATTGGCGTCCCTGCCGATGACCTGAAACTGGAGAGAGGTCTTAGAAGTCTTGGCTATGCAAAACAAGTAGACGAGGCTATTGCCAGTATGAATCTAGCTGCAGAAGATGCCACTAAATCGGTAGCGCCATTGTTTGATGATGCTATTAAATCTGCTACTATTAATAATGCTAAACAATTATTGAAAGGGTCTGATAGTTCGGGTTCCAGTTATTTACGGCAGGCAGCTACTGCTTCTTTAACCAGTTCTGTAAGACCAATAGTGGTTGCTTCTATAGAAAAAGTAGGTACTGCTAAATATTGGACACAAGCTTTTGCGTCTGTCAATAAATTTGGATTGAATAAAACCAATACCGATCTGGCAGGTTATATAACCGATAAAACTATTGCAGGGATATTTGCCCAAATGGAAAAAGAAGAACAATCCGTTCGCACTAGTCCAGAGACCAAAGCATCACCATTTTATCTGAAGCTGAATAAACTATAAATGAAATAGGGGAGAAGTAAAACCATATCATGTTTTTGTAAAATACAAGAGTCGGGAGATGTACTATATTAAATTGCATTGCTCCCAACTCTTATTTTGTAATAAAGCTGATCGATATATTAAACAGTGTTAGCTGTTTTTGCTCCCTCCAATATTTTTATTCTATTTACTAATCCATTAATCCACTAATCTTTAACTTCAAAGCAAGTTCATTCAACTCCTTCACCACCGATGGATACAAAGGAATTCCATTCAGCCTTCTTTCAGCCTCATATTCCCTTTCCGGATCTCCCGGTATTAATACTTTCTCATTTTCATCTATAGGACGAGCACTACGGAATCTTCCAATCCAGTTATCCATATGCAGCTTAAATTCTTCTGGAGTTCTAAATGCATCAATCCTCATCGCACCAAAGAAATGACCAATCCCTGTACCCGGCATATTCTCTGGCATAGGTACATAGGCGGGAAAAGGCGGAACCCATGGTCCATAATTAGCTCCACTAAGTACAGCAGAAAATATATCTACAATACTCCCCAAAGCATACCCTTTATGACTACTATGTTCTCTATCGCTTCCCAATGGAAGTAAGGAACCTCCTTTTTTAAGAATATTAGCATCAGTGGTAGCATTGCCTGCTACATCCTGAACCCACCCTGTTGGTGTATTTTCTTCTTTGCGTTGTAGTATTTCCAGTTTCCCATTTGCTGCTGTAGTGGTTGCAAAGTCAGCAACAAAAGGAGGTTGTTCACCAGCCGGAATCGCTACTGCAATAGGGTTGGTGCCCAGCATTCTTTCATTAGAAAAAGTAGGAGCAACAAGGGCACTGGCATTCGTCATAGCCATGCCTATCATATCTTTTTGTAGGGCTTTCATTGCGTGATAACCTGCTATCCCAAAATGATTACTGTTTCTTACACTCACCCAGCCTGTACCACATTGTCTGGCTTTATCTATTGCTACTTGCATGGCAAAAGGTGCTACAACTAAACCTAGTCCCGAATCTCCGTCAACCACAGCAGTAGAAGGGGTTTCGTGAACTATTTTAATAGAAGGTGTAGCATTTACCCTGCCCACTTCCCAAAGTCGCACGTATCCTATTAATCTTGCTATACCATGACTATCTATGCCCCTTAAATCAGCTGAAAGTAATGCTTCGGTAGCAATGGTTGCATCCTGCTCCGGACAACCAATGGCAATAAATGTATTGAAGGTAAATTGGTATAATTTTTCGTATGAGAACTGATCAGCCATGTATACTTCTTTTAGATAATAATGCAAAGATGAAAGAAAATAGTAGTTGATGAGTAAGAATTATTCCTATAAAACAAAAACAGGTCAGCTATTCGCCAACCTGTCTTCAAATATCATAATGATTGAATTCAAAAGTTATCAATCATGAATTATCCATTAATTAAAAACCTCTTTTAGCTTATCAAAGAAGCTCTTATCATTCTTGTTAGGCTGTGGTTTAAAGTTTGCACTTTCCATCAGTTTTTCTAGCATTGCCTTCTCTTCAGAAGATACATTTTGTGGTGTCCATACATTTACTTGCACTAGCTGATCTCCTTTGGCATATCCTTGTACTTCTGGAAATCCTTTTCCTTTCAATCGAAATATCTTGCCACTTTGTGTACCGGCAGGTATTTTAATCCTTGCTTTACCATCAATGGTTGGTACTTCTACGGATGTACCAAACACTGCTTCAGGGAAGGAAAGGTGCAACTCGTAAGCCACATTCAATCCGTCTCTTTGCAGTTCATCATGAGCTTCTTCTTCAATTTGAATAATTAAATCTCCAGGATAACCGCCTCTTTCACCTGCATTGCCTTTTGCATTCATACTCAATTGCATACCTGCCTGTACACCTGCTGGAATATCAATAGCAATAGTTTCTTCTCCCGCCATTACACCTGTACCTCTACAATTACTGCATTTAGCTGTAATTGTGGTACCATCTCCATTACAGGTCGGACAAGTTGTTACCGTCTGCATCTGACCAAGAAAAGTATTGGAAACTCTACGTACCTGTCCACTTCCGCCACAGGTATTACAGGTTTGAGAGCTGTTTTTGTCTTTTGCACCTGAACCAGAACAGGTGGTACAACCAATATTCTTTTTAAGCTTTACGTTCTTAGTCACGCCTTTCGCCATTTCCTCGTATGTTAGCTTAATCTTTATTCTAAGGTTAGTACCTCTTTGTCCCGATTGTCTGCGACTACCGCCACCACCGCCTCTGCGGCCACCACCACCAAAGAAACTACCAAAAGAATCATCTCCAAATACATCACCAAAATGACTGAATATATCATCCATATTCATACCACCCGGATGGAAACCACCGCCTCCGCCACCACCTGGTGCAAATGCCTGATGTCCATAACGGTCGTATTTCGCTTTCTTATCTGCATCACTTAATATCTCATAAGCTTCTGCCGCTTCTTTAAATTTTTCCTCCGAAGCCTTATCCCCGGGGTTACGGTCTGGGTGAAATTGCATGGCAACCTTTCGGTAAGCTTTTTTAATTTCATCATTCGAGGCTGACTTTCCAACCCCTAATACTTCGTAATAATCTCTCTTTGCCATGTGATTGTTTATTGCTTATGATGTACTTTATAAGGTTATTTTCCAACTACTACTTTAGCAAAACGAATAATTTTATCGTTTAGATAATATCCCTTTTGTACTTCATCTATTACTTTATCCACCAGGTTTTTCTTAGGTGCTGGTACCTCTGTGATAGCTTCATGTTTCTCCACATCAAAATCAGTATGAATGCTTTCCATTGCCTTCAAGCCCTTAGATGCAAGTGTATTTCTAATCTTATTAAAAACTAGTAGAATTCCTTCTTTTTGCAATTCAATGTCAATATTAGTTCCCAATTGCTTTTCTGCTCTATCGCAATCATCCAGCACATCCAGTAAAGAGGTCATTAATTCTCTGGATGCAGTAAGCCTAAGCTCAATACTTTCCTTAGCAGTTCTTCTTCTGTAATTGTCAAATTCTGCCAGTAAACGGATATATTTATCTTTTTGCTCAGCAAGTTCTGCAGTAAGTTTCTCTGTTTCAGAAATTTCCACTACAGGTTCGGTACTTTCAGTTGTTTGTTCAGCAGCTTCAGTTAGATTATTTACTACCTCTTCACTTTGATTATTATTCTCTTGTATTATCTCGTTTTCAGACATGATATTCGTTTATTAATTGCCGGGCTTGTCAACAATAGTCTTGCCAACGAATTAAAAACGGAAAAAATGGCATTAAATTGAGACAATTATGTAAAAGATGTCCGCCAATAAGGATTTTGAGTTTGGTATTTAAATAAAGGAACTTGATAGCTTGCCTGTGTTTATTATTGTATACTTTTACCTTTTGCATTGTTAATACTCCATCTTCAGATACTTAGCCGTATGGCTTTTATTGGTCTTAATCATTTCTTCAGGGGTGCCTTCAAACAAAACTTTTCCTCCTCCATCACCACCTTCAGGACCAATATCTATGATATGATCAGCCAGCTTTATTACATCCATATTATGCTCAATTATTAAGACCGAATTGCCACGATCCACTAGTTTGTTAATCACTTCCATAAGCATCTTTATATCTCCAAAGTGTAATCCCGTAGTTGGTTCATCTAAAATGTAAAAGGTTTTGCCAGTATCTTTCTTAGCTAGTTCTGTAGCCAGCTTTACTCTTTGAGCCTCTCCGCCACTAAGGGTTACTGCCGATTGTCCAAGGGTGATATAACCTAGCCCCACATCCTGCAACACTTTTATTTTTCTGTAGAGAAAACTCACCGGTTGAAAGAATTCGCAGGCTTCATCTACCGTCATATTCAATACGTCACTGATCGATTTTCCTTTATACCTTATCTCCAGTGTTTCGCGGTTATACCGCTTGCCATTACACTTTTCGCAGTGTACATATACATCGGGGAGGAAATTCATTTCTATCACTCTCATGCCACCACCTTCACATACTTCGCATCTGCCACTCTTTACATTAAACGAGAATCTACCAGCATTGTATCCCCTCACTTTAGCTTCGGGTAAGGAAGCAAATAAGGTTCTTATTTCGGTAAAGAAACCACAGTAAGTAGCCGGATTACTCCTCGGCGTTCTACCTATCGGAGCCTGATCTATTTCTATTACTTTGTCAATGTTTTCAAGTCCCGTTACAGTCTTAAATTCCAATGGCTGCGTCTTACTGTCAAATGCATGTTGCGATAAAATAGGGTAGAGGGTCTCATTTATTAATGTAGACTTTCCACTACCACTTACCCCCGATACAACAATCAGTTTGCCCAATGGAAAATTAACTGAAACATTCTTCAGATTATTCCCTTTTGCACCCTTCAATTCTATGAATTTGCCATTCCCTTTTCTCCGCTCTGCCGGTATAGGAATGGATATTTTATGATTAAGATATTGTGCCGTTTCTGTATCCGATTTCAGGAACTCAGCAGGGGTTGCTGCATTTACAATATTGCCTCCATATTTACCCGCTTTCGGACCAATATCAATCAGGTAATCTGCCGCCAGCATAATATCTTTATCATGCTCTACCACCAATACACTATTGCCTATATTTCTAAGGTTTTGTAAAGCATATATTAGCTTATGATTATCTCTTTGATGCAGCCCAATACTTGGTTCATCCAGTATATAGGTAATTCCCTGCAACTGCGATCCTATCTGTGTTGCAAGTCTTATACGTTGTGCTTCTCCACCACTCAATGTCTTCGATGGACGGTTCATGGTAAGGTAGGTAAGGCCAACATCTAATAAGAATCCAAGACGCTCTCTTATCTCTTTCAAAACGTCTTTTGCTATAGCATTTTGTTTGTCCGATAAATGAACTTCTATACCCTTAAACCAGTCCATTAATTTATCCAGATTCAGGTTGCTTAATTCTGCAATATTCTTGTCATGAACCTTAAACCATAAACTCTCTTTTCTTAGTCTTGTTCCTTTGCAGGAATCGCAGGGCGATAGCTCCATAAATTTCTCTACCCATACCTTCAATGCATCGTTGCTTTGGGTAGAGGTAAACCATCTTTTTAGCATAGGAATAATCCCTTCATAACTGCCCGTAAAGCTATCAGGAATATTCTCGTCATCCAGGTCCAATGCAAGATCCGAGCTGATGTTTTTGTCACCGTATAATAATAGATCAAGTTGTTCTTTACTAAGATCTTTTAATGGCTTATCCAGATTTATTTTATGCTTTTTTGCAAAGGCTACTACTTGTCTGTAAACACTGGCTTCTCGCTCTTCACCCAAGGGGGCTATTCCACCTTCTTTTACTGATTTTAATCTATCGGGAACCACCTCATTCATGTTGATGGTATACACATTTCCCAGGCCTTTACAGGTAGGACATGCTCCATAGGGCGAGTTAAAAGAGAATGCGTTTGGCGATGGTTCTTCATAACTTATTCCGGTATCTACACACATTAATGACCGGGAATAAGTAGACTGTTCTGATGGGCCAGTTACAAACATCAGGTCTTTACCTATCTTCAATGTTTGCTGAACACTTTGCCCCAGTCTTACCCGCATATCTTCTGTTACTGCCAGTCGGTCTACAACCACTTCAATATCGTGAATAGCATATCTGTCCACCTGCATTTTTGCAGCCAGATCCTTTACTTTCCCATCAATCCTTACTTTCAGAAAACCCTTCTTCCTAATCTCTTCAAACAGTTCGCGATAATGGCCTTTTCTACCCCTTACTAAAGGTGCCAACAATACTATCTTCTCGCCATTAAAGCGTTCAAATATGTTGGATACAATCTCTTCTTCACTAAACTTCTGCATCAGTTTACCCGTATTGTAACTGTATGCCAGACTTGCACGGGCATATAACAGACGCATAAAATCGTACACTTCTGTTACCGTGCCTACTGTACTGCGGGGATTTTTATTGGTCGTCTTTTGTTCAATGGAAATGACTGGAGAAAGCCCTGATATTTTATCTACATCCGGACGCTCCATATCACCTATAAACTGACGCGCATAGGCACCAAAGCTTTCCATATAGCGTCTCTGACCTTCATTATAGATGGTATCAAAAGCAAGGGAAGACTTACCGCTTCCGCTTACTCCAGTGAACACAACCAGCTGATTTTTAGGTATTTTAATGTCTATATTCTTCAGATTATGTTCCCTAGCCCCAAATACTTCAATGTATTCGTTGGTTGTAGGCAATCCAATATTGTTGGTAACTGTTGCTTTCTTTGTTGCTGTATTCTTAACCGCCATGAGTGTAAAAATAAGAGAACAACAGATTCAGAAAAGAAAAGTTTGAAGAAGAATAGTTTTGTTAATTAATCATATGTGGTTTTAAATATAAACTTGTACATTTTATTTTTATGATAAATTAATCATTGTTACTACTAGGATATAACTCAATCGAGGTCTATAAAAATAATGTTGATAAATCTTTTTTTACTCAATTGTTAATCCTTTTTTTCATTCTCTTATATTTGTTGTTTAGGTGTAGCAGAAAAGGTTAACAGGTAAGATATGAATAGGGAAGAAAAATTTATGCAAGAAGCTATTGAAATAGGTCTTGTTGGAATGAGGAGTAATCAAGGAGGGCCATTTGGTTGTGTAATAGTGAAGAATAACGAAATAGTTGGTCGAGGACATAATAAGGTAGTAGGCACTAACGATCCTACAGCACATGCCGAGATAACAGCCATAAGAGACGCCTGCAAAAATTTGAATGATTTTCAATTGGAAAATTGTGAGGTATATACTACCTGTGAGCCTTGCCCTATGTGCTTAGGGGCTATATACTGGGCTCGCCCAAAAGTAATTTATTATGGTAATACCAGGAAGGATGCTGCCGATATTGGTTTTGATGATTCATTGATATATGATGAAATTGCCCAGTCATTAGATAAGCGAATTATTCCCATACATTCAATGGGTAGGGAGCAGGCACTTGAAATGTTTAAAGAGTGGACCTCAAAAAATGATAAAAAAGCATACTAGAATCATAAGATTACAACAATCAAGTATAAAACAAGAAAAGATGAGTGAATTAATGAATCAATTACAAGAGACCGTAAATTTTATTAAAGGGAAAATTGGAACTTCAACCAGAATAGGAATTGTGTTGGGAAGTGGATTGGGAAATCTTGCGGAAGTGATAAAAGTAAATGTGTCGATACCCTATACTGATATACCTAATTTTCAGACCAGTACCGTAAAAGGGCATGGAGGAAGATTGATATTGGGTGAACTTGGAGGTGTAAATGTTTTGGTAATGAGTGGTCGTTTCCATTATTATGAAGGATACACAACAGAACAAGTAGTATTGCCAATTAGGGTAATGAAATTGCTGGGGGTAGAAACTGTATTATTATCCAATGCAGCAGGTGGTGTAAATCCTGCATTTAAAGTGGGTGATCTTATGATTATCAATGATCATATCAGTTTCTTTACAGCTAATCCATTGATGGGTAAAAACATTGAAGAACTTGGAACACGTTTTCCAGATATGAGTGAGCCATATAGTCACGCTATTATTGATAAAGCTTTAGCTATATGTGAGCAAAATAACATTCATATTCATCAGGGTGTATATACTGCTGTTACTGGTCCTACATTTGAAACACATGCTGAATATCGTTTGATAAAAGCTTTAGGCAGCGATGTGGTAGGTATGAGCACAGTACAAGAAACAATTGCTGCTGTGCATTGTGGTATGAACGTATTTGCAGTAAGTGTAGTAACGGATCTTGGAATTCGTGATAGCAACAATGTAATTACACACGAAGAGGTATTGCAAGCTGCTAAAGAAGCAGAACCTAAACTAACCTTGTTATTTACAGAGTTAGTAAAAGTGATATAATTTGTAATATCAATTGTTGCATTGATATTTGCAATAATTTAAAATAATCAATCAATTTCATTATAACTAAAAACAATACGATGGTTAACAGAAAAGTCTTAACGCTAGACGAATTTACTATTTTTCAGAAGAGACAGTTCGCTTCTGCAACGGGAGAATTGAGTGGTCTTCTCCGCGATATCGGACTGGCTTCAAAACGTATTAATGTTGAAGTAAACAAAGCTGGATTAGTAGATATTCTTGGTGACCATGGTTCTACGAATGTTCAGGGTGAGGAAGTAAAGAAACTAGATATTTATGCTAACGACCAGATGATTAGAGTGTTGCAACATGGTATTAGTTGTGCCGGTATTGGTAGTGAAGAAATTGATGACTTTGTAATATTTGATGATGAAGTAAGTCTGAACAGTAAATACGTAGTGATGTTTGATCCATTGGATGGTAGTGGTAACATAGACGTAAATATTTCTATAGGAACTATCTTTAGTGTATTCAAAAGAATTACTCCCTTGGGAACGCCGGTAACCAAGGCCGATTTCCTACAAAGAGGAGATAGACAAGTGGCAGCAGGATATGTAATTTATGGTTCGTCTACTATGCTTGTTTATGCTACCCGAAGAGGTGTAAATGGTTTTACGCTAGATCCTGCAATTGGTGAATTTTGTTTGAGTCACCCAGATATTAAGTGTCCTCCCGCTGGAAATATTTATTCTGTAAATCATGGTAATTATTATCAGTACGATAAAGGTATTCAGGAGTATATAAATATTTGTCAGCAAAAGACAAAAGCTACAGGAGGCCCTTATACACAGCGATATATAGGCAGTATGGTGGCAGATGTGCACCGTAATTTATTGAAGGGGGGTATTTTTATGTATCCAACTACCCGTGATAAACCAAAGGGTAAATTGCGTTTGATGTATGAGTGTAATCCATTTGCATTTATAGTAGAAATGGCTGGTGGTAGAGCAACTGATGGGAAGAAAAGAATTCTGGAAGTAGATCCAACTGATTTACACCAACGTTCTGCATTATTCATTGGTAGTCCACTGATGATGGATGAGCTGGAAAAATATTATCCACTTAATTAACCTCATGAGCAAAGGTATCCTTGGAACTATTTTATTGATGAGCATTCTTTTTAGTGGGGTATATTCTTATTCTCAACAAAGAATGGAGCCTGGAAAGATGAGTTATATATATACCAATCACCCATATTGTATACTTTACAATGATACACTTTACTCCGGGTCGAAGGAGTTTAGAAAATTGTTTTATAAAACCGGTAATAAGCCACTGATTGATTTGTATAAATTACATCAGAGTTGTAAAATATGGGGCAATGGAATAATTTATGTAGGTACAATTGCTTCTATCTGGGGCTTTACAGCTATTTCGAATAAATCTTCTAATACTTCTCAACGAACATTAGGGTGGGTAGGCTTACTGGGGGGAATAGGATGTGATATAGGAGGGGAGGTGTTGATTATGAATGGGCAAAAGGCTTTGGCAACTGCTGTTCATTTGTTTAATATCAAATATTCGAAGAAAACTTCAGTTAACTTGGGTGTTGGATATAGAGCAGCAGGCCTGGTAATAAATTGGTAACCGAATTATAAATAATGAGCATGAAAAATATTATTGAAGTCAGCAATCTGGTGAAGAATTATGGCGATTTTCAGGCTGTAAAAGGCATCAGTTTTGAGGTAAAAGAAGGGGAGATATTTGGATTGCTGGGGCCTAATGGTGCTGGTAAATCTACAACCTTAGAAATTATTGAGACACTTCGCGAAAAAACAAGTGGAACTATTATTGTTGATGGACTGAATATTGACACCAATCCTAATGACATTAAAAAGATAATTGGTGTTCAGTTACAGACCAGTGGATTTTATCCGGGTTTGAATCTGGTAGAGTTAATTAGTTTATTCTGTGGCTTGTATAATCAGGATGCGGATGCTAAGACTTTGCTGGAAAAAGTAAATCTTTATGATAAAGCTAAATCGAAAGTAAAAGAACTGAGTGGTGGCCAGAAACAAAGATTTTCAATTGCCACTACTTTAATTAATAAACCAAAGATTATCTTTCTGGATGAACCTACTACAGGGTTAGATCCTCAGGCACGCAGAAATCTATGGGAATTAATCAGGGAAATCAGAGATCAGGGAACTACAGTCATTCTTACTACGCATTATATGGATGAAGCCGAAGTATTGTGCGATAGAGTAGCTATTATAGATGAAGGAAAGATAATCGCTATTGCTACCCCTGATAAACTGATAGATGACCTAGTAGCTACTGGGTTTGAGCGTCCTAAAGAAATGAAACAGGCTAATCTGGAAGACGTTTTTATTAATCTTACAGGTCATGATATTCGTGAATTATAGAACAATTTCTGTAAAACAGTACTTGATTATAAACTTTTATATAAATGGAGAGAATTGTTTATTTCTCTCCATTATTACTTAGATTAATGATTTATTAAATTAATTATATCTTTGCGTACAAAATACACATTATTAGACGTAAATATGACATATAGCAGGTGTTAAGCAGATAAATGTCAGTTTTATTCTAAACTAATAGTGTACTTTCGCTGCTGATTTTAAAAAAGGTTATAAAAATAAACATAATATGAGTACAGTAAAAGTTGCCATTAATGGCTTTGGAAGAATCGGACGTTTAGTATATCGTCAGATTTTTAACATGGACGGAATTGAAGTAGTTGCTATCAACGATCTTACCAGTCCTAAAACGCTTGCACACTTATTAAAGTATGATAGTGCACAAGGACGTTTTGATCAGGAAGTTACTTCTACCGATAGTTCAATAGTAGTTAACGGACATGAAGTAAAGATTTATGCACAAAGAGATCCTGCTCAAATTCCTTGGGGAGAGCATGGAGTAGATGTAGTAATTGAATCAACTGGATTCTTTACTGATAAAGAAAAAGCTGAATTACACATTAAAGCTGGTGCTAAAAGAGTAGTTATTTCTGCTCCTGCAACTGGTGAAATGAAAACAGTAGTATTTAATGTAAACCATAGCATTCTGGATGGTTCTGAAACAGTTATCAGTGGTGCATCTTGTACTACTAACTGTTTAGCTCCTATGGCACATGCTTTGAACCAAGCATTTAATATTGAAGCTGGTAGCATGACTACTATACACGCTTATACTAATGATCAGAATACACTGGATGCTCCACATGCTAAAGGTGATTTGAGAAGAGCAAGAGCTGCTGCTGCTAATATCGTTCCTAACTCTACCGGTGCTGCTAAAGCAATTGGTTTGGTATTACCAGAATTGAAAGGTAAACTGGATGGTAGCGCACAACGTGTTCCTGTAATTACTGGATCTGTTACTGAATTGACTGCTATCTGCGCTAAGAAAACTACTGCAGAAGAAGTAAATGCGGTAATGAAAGCGGCAAGCAATGAAAGCTTTGGTTATACTGAAGATGAAATTGTTAGCTCTGATGTTATCGGTATTTCTTACGGTTCATTATTTGATGCTACACAAACTAAAGTTATCACTGTAGGTGACAAACAATTAGTGAAAGTGGTAAGCTGGTACGATAATGAAATGAGCTACGTATCTCAGTTAGTTCGTACAGTTAAATACTTTGCAGGTTTGATCAGCAAATAAAAAATATCTTCAAATGCCGGTCTTAGTGCCGGCATTTTTATTTCATATAAACATAATGTTATGAGTAAATTTTCTCAATTTAATTTCAATGGCCATAAGGCATTGATAAGAGTAGATTTTAATGTTCCTTTAGATAAACAAACCTTTACTATTACGGATGATACGAGGATGACTGCAACTATTCCTACTATTAAAAAGATATTGGGTGATGGAGGTAGTGTAATACTGATGAGTCATTTAGGTAGACCTAAGGATGGCCCAGAAGATAAATATAGTTTGAAGCATGTGGTGGCACACCTTTCTGAATTGCTGGGTGGAGCAACTGTAAAGTTTGCTGATGACTGTATTGGAGCTTCTGCTGTAGAGCTTTCTGCTTCATTGAAAGCAGGAGAAGTTTTGTTGCTGGAAAATCTTCGTTTTTATAAAGAAGAAGAAAAAGGCGATGAAGCATTTGCAGAAAAACTTTCCAAATTAGGAGATGTATGGGTGAATGATGCATTTGGTACTGCTCACAGAGCACATGCCAGTACTGCAGTAATTGCTAAATTCTATCCTGTAGATAAAAGATTCTTCGGCTATGTAATGGAAGGCGAAGTAGTAGCGGCTGAAAAAGTATTGCATAAAGCTGAAAAACCTTTCTGTGCTATTATAGGGGGTGCTAAAGTTTCTGACAAGATTCTTATTATAGAAAACTTACTGGATCGTGCTACCGATATTATTATTGGTGGTGGTATGGCGTACACTTTTATGAAAGCAATGGGTGGTAAAATAGGAAACAGTCTTTGCGAAGAAGATCGTATTCAAACTGCTATTGACCTTTTAAAGAAAGCAGAAGCTAAAGGCGTGAATATTCATTTGCCAAGTGATAGTATTATTGCAGACAAGTTTGCTGCTGATGCAAATACATCTACTGCTCCATCGAACAACATTCCTGATGGCTGGATGGGGCTTGATATTGCTGCTGATGCATGTGATCAGTTTACCAATGTTATTGAAAACTCCAGAACTATTTTATGGAATGGTCCAATGGGTGTTTTTGAAATGGAGAAATTTCAACATGGAACTAAAACTGTTGCCATTGCTGTAGCCAATGCTACCGCTAAAGGTGCTTTCTCTTTAGTAGGAGGTGGTGATAGTGTAGCTGCTGTAAATCAGTTTGGATTTAACGATAAAGTAAGTTATGTAAGTACCGGAGGTGGTGCTATGCTGGAATACTTTGAAGGAAAAGTATTGCCAGGTATTGCGGCGGTACAATCTTAGTATATCGTTTAACGGTTTAAATCGTTTAATTCATTTAACGTATTTAAAAGTTGTGAATTCATATCGGTAATTTCACAAGACGAAATACATAATTACCATAAATAAAATACCCGATAGATTTAGTTCTATCGGGTATTTTTATAATTGGCTAGATAATTAATTATCCTGCAACAACAAATTCAGATTTTGAAGGAACATCGTTCTTTTGATAATCTACGATAACTTTATACTGACAACCTTCACATTTAGGCGTCATGACTCTACGAGAATAAGTTCCAAAACTATTTTCGTACATATTCTGAGTCTTCCAGTTATTGAAATTACCAACAATCTTTAAGCTGGTTTGCACTGTTTTATTGTATTTAATGTCCTGCCACAACATATTATTGGGCAAAGCAGAAATTAAAGATTGTTTATACCAATTTTCAGCATTTGCTTTTTGATTAGCTTTTGTATAAACATATTCGTAAGCAAGGCAGCCAAGATAATTATTGAGAGTATATATGTAAGCTGCATGTTGAAGAGCAGAAGCTATACAGCCACCTACTAAACTAGGTGCACAAGCATAGAAGCGAATTAAAGCCCAGTTAAGTACTAATGAATTAGAATTGTTTTTTAAATCACGCTCTAAACTTTTTCTTAGGTCAACTGCTTCGTTGAAAGTATAAACATGGTTAAGCGGAATCAATTCATCTACAGCAGCATCGACACTCTGGAAGGAAGCCGCATGAGCTCCATCTTTTTCCATGTAAGATGACGATACATTTGATACATTAAAATTGTTAGGTTCATATTTAATAAAATTTACATCAGTAGAATTTATACTACTAAGTAATAAGGTAGGAACCAAAAATAATAAATTTGCTGTTTTCATAGCAACAACCAATTTAAAGGATTAAACAATAAATATGGTCAACGTAGGATATGTGGAAGATAGCAAATTACTTACTATTCGGTGTGCAAGATAATGACTTTATTTAAATATTCTAACTTTTTTCGTTTTTTATTTAGAATTAGTGAAATAATCCTAGCTATAATTTCGTTGAAAAGTCCTTTTAAAATGTTTAAAAAAAGATCAATTTTTCTTTTTAATAGATATTTATAAGATTATTATTGAAAAATCAAATGCAGAACTGATATTTGCAGATACTAGACGTTTAATAAGCTTAGGAACAATTTGTTAGTTTGCTTATATGTTTATAGAGTAATTAAAATATCATCATTAGATTATATGGCAAGAATAATTGGGATTGCAAATCAGAAAGGCGGAGTAGGTAAAACCACCTCAGCAATAAATGTTGCAGCAAGTTTCGCAGTTTTAGAATACAAAACATTGCTTGTTGATGCTGATCCTCAAGCAAATAGTACAACAGGAGTGGGTTTCGATTTGCATAATATTAATCACAGTTTGTACGATTGTATGGTTAATAATGCTAGTGCAAGAGATGTAATTTTAAAAAGTGATGTACCTCATCTTGATTTAATTCCTTCACATATTGATTTGGTTGGGGCTGAATTGGAGATGATAAATTATCCAAACAGAGAGAATGTACTTAAAAATGTGCTTGATGCTGTAAAGGATGATTATGATTTTATTGTGATTGACTGTTCTCCATCTTTAGGTTTAATTACCGTAAATTCATTAGTGGCTGCAGATAGTGTAGTTGTTCCTGTACAATGTGAATTCTTTGCATTGGAGGGATTAGGTAAACTATTGAATACAGTAAAAATTGTTCAATCAAGATTAAATCCTGAGTTACAGATAGAAGGTATTTTAATGACCATGTATGATGGTCGACTTAGACTTTCTAATCAGGTGGTAAGTGAAGTAAGAAGGCATTTTGATGATATGGTATTTGAAACAATCATTCATAGAAATTCAAAATTAAGTGAAGCACCAAGTTTTGGTAAGCCTGTTATATTATATGACGCTGAAAGTAAAGGTGCTGTAAATTACTTAAATCTTGCAAAGGAAATATTGCAGAAAAACAATCTCACCAAAATTCCAAGACAAGAAAGAATAATGGAATAGGGATTAACTGAAATTAAACTGAAATAATAATATAATGAGTGTTTCGAAGAATAATAATAAGGATTTGTTGGGTAGAGGAATAAGATCCTTGTTGCAGAATATTGATTCTGATTTAAAAACAAATACTGGACACCTTAAAGAGAATATTGTAGAACAGGTAACTGGTACAAAAAGAATTTCGATTAATGATATAGTTGTAAATCCTAAACAACCAAGAAGAGATTTTGATGAAGATAGTTTGAGTGAACTTGCTGTTTCTATTAAAAACTTCGATTTAGTTCAACCATTGACTGTAAGCAGTCTTCCTAATGGTAAATTTCAATTAATAGCTGGGGAAAGAAGATTTAGAGCTAGTAAAATAGCTGGTCTTAAAGATGTACCGGTATTTATTCGTCAGGCTAATGATTCTGAATTACTTGAATTAGCATTACTGGAAAATTTACAAAGAGAAAACTTAAATGCAATAGAGATAGGATTGAGTTATAAAAGGATGATGGATGAACTCAATTACACTCAAGAACAGGTATCGGAGAGAATGGGGAAGGAGAGGAGCACCATTACCAATTATTTAAGGTTGTTGAAGCTTCCTCCAGATATTCAGTTGGCTGTAAGAAATGCAACTATTTCTATGGGACATGCTCGTGCATTAATTGCTGTAGAAAGCATTGATAAGCAACTTTACATTTTTAAAGAGATAAAAGATAAGGGGTTAAGTGTAAGACAAACCGAAGATTTAGTAAGGAAACTTTACAAATCGGGTGATACTAAATCTACACCTTCAGCTAATGTCTTACCTGCATTATATAAAAAGATTGAAGACAATCTCGCTACTCATTTTAGCACTAAAGTGTTACTTCAGCATAATAAAAATGGAAAAGGTAGTATAACATTAGAATATTATTCTCTAGAAGAATTGAATAAAATTCTTGATACCATGAATGTTGTAATAGGATAATGAGAAGTTCCATTCAATTAATATTTACTATTCTAGTACTGTTTTGTGCATCAAACTATACTAATGCACAGAATTTGGTTAATGATTCTTCAAAAATTATTAATCATGGTATTATTATTGATTCAACAACTAATCCAACCAATCATAAACATATTCCAAGAATTGCAACAATACGATCAGCATTACTACCTGGATTAGGACAGATTTATAATAGAGAATATTGGAAACTTCCTATTGTTTATGGTGCATTGGCTATTCCTACCTATACATTTTTTTACAATAACCACTATTACTTAATCACTAAATATGCTTATGAAGCAAGATATAAGCAACAATTGGGTGACAATTCAATGGTTGCAGGTATAGATCCATTATTAGTTAATCTAGATGTAAATAGTTTACTAAACTATAGAAATTCTTTTAGAAAGGATAGAGATTATTCTATAATGTGGTTTGTAATAGTATGGGGATTAAATGTAATTGATGCAACTGTATTTGCCCACCTTAAGGATTTCAACGTTTCAGATAATCTAGCTATGAAAATAGAACCGAAAATCATGCCGATTGGAATGTTAAGTGTTTCTACTGAACTAAGTTTTTCTTTCTCTTTGAAAAGTTCGATTAAAAGAAAGCTTGAAATAAAATAACTCATATTATTTATGAAGATTGCTCTAATTGGTTATGGTAAAATGGGTAAAGCCATTGAAGAAATAGCTTTAGCTTCTGGTCATGAAATTTGTGTGAAAATTAATAATCAAAATACCAACACTGAATTTTTAGAGGAAAATTTTAGTTCAATCGATGTAGCTATTGAATTTACCAATCCCCATAGTGCAGCTCAGAACATTAAGAAGTGTTTTGAGCTGGGTGTGCCAGTAGTATCTGGAACCACAGGATGGTTAGATAATTGGGATGAACTAATTAATTACTGCTCTTTAAAAAATGGAACATTTTTGTATGCCAGTAATTTCAGTATTGGCGTGAATATCTTTTTTGAATTGAATAAATATCTCTCCAAATTGATGGCTGATAAAAAAGATTATAATGTAGAAATCAAGGAAATTCACCATGCAAAAAAAATAGATTCACCAAGCGGAACTGCTATTACATTAGCAGAAAGTATACTTGAAAATAGTCAAATTAAAAAAAGCTGGGTTAATGAGTCTACTGATATTGTGGAACTATTATCGGTTATCTCTAAAAGAGTAGACCCTGCTCCGGGGACTCATATTATAAAATATTATTCAGAAATAGATGATATTGAAATTATTCATACTGCCCATAATAGGAAAGGTTTTGCAACTGGTGCAATTAAAGCTGCGGAATATGTAGTTGGAAAGAAAGGGGTATTTACTATGAAAGAGGTAATAGGGCTTTGATTTTATTGAAATAGAATTTAATTTTTATTAGAATTTCAAAATACTTTTTGTATTTCAAATCTAACCCTTATTTTTATCGCGTTAAAATATTTCTAATTATCTTGTTAATTGTATTAGAAATATTTATATGTTTTAACACATGTCTTTTTATATACATCTATTGTTATTAATTATTAAATGATACAGTAATATGAGATTGTTTTTACTATCGTTAGTTTTCTTAATGTTTTCTTCCACAGCTTTTTCACAGGCCAGTATTCAAAAGAATGTTGGTTTTGAGTACAACTCTTTTTTAAATTGGCGTTGTTATCGTGATACTACTTATGGTCTTCCATCAAGTGTTACATATAATACCAATCCTTTATCTGGAGTGAATACAACTGCACAGAATCTTTTTACCAATAAATATTATAAATCAAACGGAGGTAGAAGATATTGGACAGAAACAACAACGGGTGCTGGAACTGATAAATATGGTAAATATCCAATTGTATGTAATCTTCCTGGTGCAGGAAAACACTCTTGTAAAATTGGTAGTGATTCAATTCCTAGTTATGCCGCTGATCAAAGTTCTGCTCATGGTGTTTCATACAACTTAAAAATACCTGCTAATAGTAATAAATTTAAAGTAGTATACTATTATGCTATTAATCTGGAAGATCCAGATACAACAACGCATCAAGAGTGGGAAGCACCTTTTTTCTCTGTAAATGCATTTGATTCTGCTAATCCTAGTAATGTAATTTCATGTTCTCAGTTTTCTATTAATGTGCATGAAGTTTTAAGAAATCCTGATATATTAGGAAGTTGGCACACTTCTTCATCGCTTTCTCCTAATGGATTAAAAGTTTATTACACAGCATGGACACCTGCAACTTTGATTGCTAAAAACATGCCAGGAAAAACGTTAACTATTCAGTTTATAAGTTCTGGTTGTAGTCCTGCATTTGCAGTTTATGATTCAACATTACCAGCTACCGACAGTTCTGTTGGTGGTTTTGGAAGTCATTTTGGCTATGCTTATGTTGATTTCGATAGCACAAGCGGTCCAATAAATGATGATACTATTAGATATTGTAAACATACGAATTGTATAACATATAATGCACCTTACGGATACCATGGCTACACCATTATAGATAGTGCGTCTGGAACATTGTTAGCTTATGATACATCAAAAGCTGGAGTTCCACCTGTATTTACTTTGTGTGGTGCTAATTTACCTGCTCCTAAAACAACTATGGAGGTGATACTTACACCTAATGTTGGTTTTGGATGTATAGACACTATAAAGTACTTTATAGATACGTTTCCAACGAATATCCTTCCTCCAATTATTGCACCAAGAGATAGTATTTGTGCTTCAAATAGTATGAATCTTACCGATGCTGCTCCAAATGGAACTTGGGCAAGTAATTCTACAGGAATAGCCACTGTTGGTTTAAACAGCGGTGTATTTACAGGAATTTTCAATGGATGGGATTCAATTGTGTACTATGCAAAAAATAAATTTGGTTGTGATGATACCACCTATAAATCATTATTTGTTGTTGGACATAGTCTTCCAGCAATTACAGGAAAAAATGGAGTGTGCATACCCGATACCCTACATTTATCTGATTCTTTAACCGGGGGAACATGGTCTGTTGATAATTCTTCTTTAGCTACAATTGATCAGAATGGTGTTTTAACTGCTATAAAATTTGGTAAAGTAACCGTAAGTTATGCTCATATTAACTACTTTGGATGTTTAGATTCTGTTACCAAACAAATACAAGTTGGTATTCCTCCTTTACAACCTATTATTGGTAATACAGTATTTTGTATTCATCATAATGACACATTAACTAACTCTACAATAGGAGGAGTATGGTCTAGCAGCAATACCGCTGTTGCAACTATAAACTCCAGTACAGGAATACTCGCTGGAATTGACTCTGGAAATACTACCATTAAATATGTAGTATCTTTTAATGGTTGTTCAGATTCTATTTCACTACCTATTAAAGTAAATGCTCCGATTATTACTCAGATTACCGGTAACAACGTAGTTTGTCAAAACCATACTGTTCAATTAAGTAATACATCAACTGGAGGAACCTGGATTAGTTTAAATACTAGTGTAGCTAATGTTTCATCTACAGGTATAGTTACAACAGGTATTGCTGGTTCAGACTCAATAAAATACATCTTACCTATTTCAAATGGTTGTATTGATTCTGTTTATAAAGTAGTTACAGTAAATCCTGCACCCAAAATTGGAGCTATTAATGGGCCATCTAGCGATTGTTTGGGTGTGCCTGCTACTTTTACTGATACAACGGCTGGTGGTAAATGGACAAGTTCTGATACTTCTATTATTAAAATTAATGCAGCTGGTATTGTTCAATATTTTAAACCAGGTACGGTAACAATCAAATACATAGTTACCAATGCTTTTGGCTGTATTGATTCTGTATTTACCAATTTTACAGTAAACCCAATACCTATAGTAAATCCAATAGTTGGCCAAAATGCAATATGCACTGGTAACAGTACCATTTTAACTACTACCTCTATTGGTGGTGTTTGGTCCAGTTCTGATAATACAGTTGCTACTGTTTCAGGTGGTAGTATAAACGGTGTGAAAGGTGGTTCAGTCGTGATAAAGTATACAATTGTAAGTGCTGGCTGTTCTGATTCTGCAACATATAATGTATCTGTAGTTGATTTTCCTGTTGTAAAACCAATAGTTGGTGATTCTGTAATCTGTATTGGTCATAGTACAATATTTACCGATGCAACTGCAAATGGTGTTTGGACTGTATTGGATTCTTCAGTTGCTACAATTGATGCAAATGGGAATGCAACTCCAGTAAAAGTGGGAAATACTACTATTCAATATAAAGTAACATTACCGCCTGGCTGTTCAGATTCAATTAAATACAATATCAGAGTGGCTAGTTTCTTCATGAATCTTGTAAGTTCTCCAGCCAATCCTATATTACAGAATAGCCCAGTAACGGTGACTGTAAATAGTACTTCTAGCAATTACAGCGTTCTTGCATGGACTCCTACAAGTATGTTTAGTAATCAAACATTTACATCCCAAACGTTTAATGTAGTTAATACAGACACAATTTGTGCTATTGGTAAATCGAATGATGGCTGTATTGATACAGCTTGTACTACAATACTCGTAACTCCTTTGAACACTACTATATTTATTCCTAATGTAATTAATATAAATGCAAATAGCCATAACAATGCCATTGTAAGAGTATGGGCTACACCAGCAAATCCAGGATTGAAAGCACTGGATTTCAGAATTTTTGATCAGTGGGGCGAAATGGTATTTCATACAAATGATGTAAACGGATTTTGGGATGGAAAAGTTAATGGTACTTTAGAACCTGTTGGAGTATATGTATATGTAGCAAGGTGTACTACACATGATGATAAAGTAATTAATAAAAAAGGGTCTATTACATTAGTAAAATAGGAAATAATTTATTAAGAATATTTAATTAATTGAAGTAAAAAATAAGTATAGATGAGAAGAATTATAATAACCTTTAATGTTGCTTTACTGATTGGGATTTCTATCATTTCTAAAGCTCAGGTGGATCCACATTTTACACAATATTATATGTATCCATTATGGTTAAATCCTGCACTTACTGGTGCTATGGATGGAGATTACAGAGTAAATGCAAACTATAGAAACCAGTGGGCTGGGGTATCTCCATATTCTACAGTTGCATTATCTGGAGATATGACTACCGAAAAGAATATCAACATAGGTGCAAATTTATTGAACCAAACCGCTGGGGATGCAGGTTATAGTTATTTTACTGGCTATGCTTCTTTTGCTTACACTGGCGTTAGATTTGGTAAATATGGCGATCAGCATCTTACATTTGGTTTACAAGGTGGCTGGATACAAAGAAAAGTAGATCCATCAAAATTTTCTTATTACGATACATCTACACCAGAAGTATTAACTTCTAATTCTGGTTCATATTTCGATGCTGGTGCTGGTATATTGTATTACGACGGAGCATTGAATCATAAATGTAACTGGTATGGTGGATTTTCTATGGGTCACATTAATAAACCTACTGATCAATTTGTGTCTCATGCTACCCAGAAATATGAAGTACCTTACCGTTATACGGTTCATGGTGGAGTAAGAATAAACATATCAGAAACTTTCAATTTAGTTCCTAATGCTTTGTGGATGCAACAAGGAACAGCAAAGGAAACTATGCTGGGTGTTTATGGTGAACTTAAAGCAAATGAATCTACAGATGTATTGTTTGGTGCTAACTGTCGTTTTAATGATGCAATTGCACCTTTTATAGGAGTTTATTACAACAATTTTACCGTTGGGTTAAGTTATGATGTAAACACTACTTCATTAGGTCAATATGCAACCGGTACGAATGCGAATAGTTTTGAGTTGTCTATGTCCTACATGATCAAGAAAAAACGTTCATTCGATCCTGGTTACTTCAAATGTCCTAGAATCTAATTCACCATTTCTTTTACAATAATTTCTATTACATCTAAATAATAATATGAATAAGTTTTATTTAGCTATTGTTTTTTTAGTCATCTCTTTTTCTACCGTTAATGCGCAGAATGTGTTGGCAGATGGCAATAAATACTATGCAGAGGGTAAATATTTTGAAGCAGCAGTTTGTTACGAAAAAGTGTTAGGGGTAAATAAACCTACTTTAGATAAAGTACAGGGTTATACTCCTTATGGGCACAAAAAAATAGACTCAAAAAAACCACTTACTGATCCTAAGTCTCCTTATAATAGAGATGAAGTTGTTTATAAATTAGCACAGAGTTACAGATCTTATACAGATTATGTACAAGCAGAAAAATTTTATAAGAAAGCAGCTGATTCTTCAAAAACAAGTTTTCCTTTAAGCAGATACTGGTATGCAATATGTTTGCGTTCCAATAAAAAGTATTCCGAATCTGAAGCGCAGTTCAATCAATTTCTGGCAAATTACAAAGGGGATGAATTATACAGAAAAGCAGCATTAAGAGAGTTGGATATATTGAAAAATATTGCTAAACTTACTTCCAATAAAGACTCGGCATTATATACTGTCAAGGCACTTGATTCAGCTAAAATTAATCCTAGTGGAGCAAATTCTTCTCCATCTTGGCTGGATAGTAAAACATTCTTATTTACTTCATCTCGGTTAGATAGTACCGATTTAGTAGGACTAGGTAAGAAGCACCCTTTTGTTGCTAATCATATTTATTCAATAGGATTAAATAAAACAACAGTTTCTAGTGAACCTTTAAGAATTAGTTTTGCAACTGATACGTTTAAAATGGATGAAGGCGCTACAGCTGTTACACCTGACGGTAAAAAAATGTTCTTTACAATCTGGGAACAAAAAGGGGATAAGAAAGTATATTCTATTTGTGTAGCAGAATTGAAGAATAATGTTTGGGGTGAACCTAAAAAATTAGGTAAAACTGTAAATATTGCAGGCTACAGTGCTAAACAACCATTTGTAACTAGCGATGGAAAATACTTACTCTTTGCTTCTGACAGACCAGGTGGATTTGGTGGTTATGATTTATGGTATGCCGAACTAGGTAGAGATGCATATGTATTGGATGCTTATAACTTCGGCGATATGATTAATTCTTTTGCCGACGAACAAGCTCCATACTATCATTCTACTACTCACAACCTAGTTTTTTCCTCTAATGGTAGAATTGGTATGGGTGGTTTTGATTTATACAAATCAAAGGGAACTATCAAAGGTAGCTGGACTCTTCCTGTTAACTTAGGTTATCCTGCAAACTCTTCTAAAGATGAAATAGATTTTGTAAGTACAGAAAATGCTCCTTTGTTAGATAATGTATATTTCAGTTCAGACAAAGGACCTGTTTGTTGCCCTAAGATTTATAACTTACACAAATTGCTGGTTCCTAAAATCTTTACTGGTATTGTTGTAGATTCTTTTACTCGTGAACCTGTTTCTGGTTCTTCTGTTGTGGTAACTGATTCTGCAAACGGTAAAACATTATATTCTTTTACTACGGATAATGCAGGACAGTATTCTTTTAAAACAACTGAAATTTCTTCCTTAAATTTAATTGCCTCAAAAGAGGGTTATCGACCAGATCAAAATGGGTATACTGGAATAGAACATTTAGAAGAATTGGATGCAACCGCTTTCAATTTGCCAATGCTGGAAATCGTTAAAAACAGAAGACCTCCACCAGATATTATCATTTATTTCGATTTTGATAGTTCCAGTGTAACCGCTTATGGTAAATTACAATTGGATTCTATGGTAGACAGATTAAAGAATGATTCTACCATGACTGTTGAAATTCAAGGTAATACTGATGGTATGGGAAATCATGATTATAACGAAAGATTGGGTAGAAACAGGTCTCAGACTTGTTACGAATACTTTATAAAAGCAGGTATTCCTGAAAGAAACTTATTCATAGTTACTTTCGGTAAGGATCACCCTGTCGATAAAAATACTTTGGACGATGGTACTGACAATCCTGAAGGTAGAAAGCGTAATAGAAGAGTAGAATTTAGAATTCTAAAAAGAGCAACTATTTATAATTAATTAAATTAGTAATTTAAAAATATCAACAAAATAAATATTAGAATATGAAAAAGATAATCGTAACATTAATAGCTTGTTCATTCATTGGTATAGCTGCTCAGTCACAAACACAGAAAGCAGGAGCTCCTGCTCAACCATCTACTAAAGTTCAGGTTATAAAAGATTTGAATTCGGCTTTAGATGCAACTAATCTTAATGCTCAACAAAAATCAAATTGTAAAGAGTATTTGCTTTGGGCAAAAAGAAAAAAACAATCAATTAACTCAGATGCAAATTTATCTACAACTGATAAGGCAGCAAAAATTGCTGAAGTAGAAAGCAACTTAAATGTTAGACTAGCTAAAATGATGAGTCCAGCTGAGATTAAATTGATTACTCCATATATG
>Ga0208259_1000145_pt1 | contig 26759 bp, 22 predicted proteins | sample CryBogCBH22May08_FD_184618 | JGI IMG/M metagenome (GOLD analysis project Ga0208259, IMG submission 184618) | Freshwater microbial communities from Crystal Bog, Wisconsin, USA - CBH22May08 (SPAdes) | ecosystem: Environmental > Aquatic > Freshwater > Lake | place: Crystal Bog, Wisconsin, USA... | reverse complement strand
CATGAAGCTGATGTACACTGTGTGTCCCTCTACGTATATTTTCCATGTCACAAATTTATTAGATTTGTAGAAACTAAAGTCTTGCACTAAAGTGCATAGCTTTAGCTAACGTATTGTGACCAGTAAAAATTAATACAAGGTTTTGTTTTAAGATCCTTTCACCACTACTTTATCATGCATCTTCTTTAAAAACGAATGCATAGCTTCCATCGTTTTTACACCTTCTACTACCAGTAAAAAGTTCTTGGCTACCTGTTTTAATTTAGCTTTATTGGTATCGGTTTGTATATAGCCCAACACATTTCTAAACAGATCGCTTTCGAAATAAGGCGAATCATTTTTATTGATGAAATAACAACGTAATATATTTTCTTTCAGGCTCATTTTTTCGAAGCCCAAACCTACTGCCAGCCAACGGCATCTTACAGTTACAAATAAGTCGGTCACCTCGGTTGGAACGGGGCCAAAACGATCAATCATATCTTTTTCAAAAGTCAATAAATCGTCTTCTTTATCGCAACTATCCAGACGGGTGTACAGCGATAAACGCTCGGTAATACTTTCTACATAACTATCGGGAATCAGTATCTCCAGATCGGTATCGATGGTGCAATCCGTAACATAATCGTCCTGCTTGCTAATCTCTTCCTGAAACAGATCTTTGAAGGAAGTACGCTTCAGTTCTTTAATGGAATCTTCGAGTATCTTCTGATACATTTCGAAGCCTATCTCGGCCATGAAACCACTCTGATCGCCACCCAGCATATTGCCGGCGCCACGTATATCCAGATCGCGCATGGCTATCTGAAAACCACTACCCAGATCGGAGAACTGTTCCAGTGTTTGCAAACGCTTTCTACTATCCGTTGGCAAGGTGCTCATTGGCGGTGCGAGTAAGTAACAGAAAGCCTTTTTATTGCTACGCCCTACCCTACCCCTCAGTTGGTGTAAATCGCTTAATCCAAACTGGTGTGCATTATTTACAATGATGGTATTTACATTCGGAATATCCACGCCGCTCTCTACAATATTGGTACAGATTAATACATCGTATCGTTTATCTATAAAGTCGAGAATTCTTTCTTCCAGTTGATCGCCTTCCATTTGTCCGTGTGCAAAGGAAATGCTCAGATCGGGACACTGAGACTGAATGATAGCAGCCATTTCGGGCAATCCCTGTACCCGGTTATGAATAAAGAAAACCTGTCCGCCACGCTCCGTTTCATAATAAATAGCATCGCGAATAAATTCCTGATTAAACACCTGTACTTCGGTTTGTATTGGCTGTCGATTGGGTGGTGGCGTATTAATAATACTTAAGTCCCTTGCCCCCATCAGACTGAACTGCAAAGTACGTGGAATAGGAGTAGCTGTAAGGGTAAGTGAGTCGATATTGGTCTTCAACAATTTAAGCTTCTCCTTATGGCCTACACCAAACTTCTGCTCTTCATCAATTACCATTAAACCAAGATCTTTAAACTTCACATCTTTAGCCAGTAACCCGTGCGTACCTATGATAATATCCACCTTTCCTTCTGCCACTCTCTGCAAGGTTTCCTTTTTCTCTTTAGCCGACTTAAATCTATTGATATAATCTACCGTTACAGGGAAGTCTTTAAGCCTTTCCTGGAATGTTTTATAGTGCTGAAAAGCAAGGATAGTAGTAGGTACCAAAATAGCTGCCTGCTTACCATCACAACAGGTTTTAAATGCAGCGCGAATAGCTATCTCCGTTTTACCAAAACCAACATCGCCACAAACCAGTCTATCCATCGGCGATTCGCTCTCCATATCCTTCTTCACATCGGCAGTAGCCTTGCTTTGATCGGGGGTGTCTTCGTAAATGAAACTTGCCTCCAGCTCGGTTTGCATATAATTATCGGGTGCATGCTGAAACCCTTGCTGTGCCTTTCGTTGCGCATATAACTTTATTAAGTCAAAGGCTATTTCTTTAACCTTCGCTTTCGTCTTTTCCTTTAGCTTATTCCATACATCGCTACCGAGTTTATTGATCTTAGGTTCGGTACCATCCTTACCGGTGAACTTGGATATTTTGTGGAGCGAATTAATATTTACATAGAGTATATCACTATCGCGGTAAATGATACGAACGGCCTCCTGTAAACGGCCATTAATATCCAGCTTCTGCAAGCCACTATATCGTCCTACCCCATGATCGATATGAGTAACAAAGTCACCTGGCTGAAGGTCTCTTAAAGTCTTCAGTGTAAGCGCCTTATTTTTATTGTAAGCCTGCTTTACTTTATACTTATGGTAACGCTGGAATATCTGATGATCGGTATAGCAAACTGCCTTTAATTCATGATCGATAAAACCTTCATGAATTGACACCGTAACCGGCACAAAATTGATTTCTGTATGCAGGTCTTTAAAGATAGAATATAAACGTTCGAGCTGTTTAGCTTGCTCGGCAAATATGTATATGCCGTACCCTTTACTTTCATGATCTTTAAGATCCTTAATCAGCATATCGAAATTGCGATTGAAAGAGGGTTGTGGCTTCGTATTGAACTCTATTTCAAAGTTGGCCAAATGAGCTTTATAACCAAACTCTACTATATGTCTTTGCTGTATCTGCCTTTCAATAGTTTCGGCAGGAACAAAATCGTTTAAAGAGACTGTTTTTAAAATCTTAGTATCGTCATCATCTAGCTCTTCATTAGCAGAAAGTTTTAAGTCGCTTGCAGTTCTGAGAAATACATCCACATCATCTTCCTGCTGTTCTATTTTTTCTTTAATAACATCCCAGTCCTTTAACCATACAATAGTATTTTCTGGAAGAAATTCCAGTAAGGTAACTTTCTCGCCAGTATCAAACTGTGTTTCTATATTAGGGATAATGGATACCTGTAAAAGCTTTCGCTCGCTGAGCTGCGTTTCGGGATCAAAGATTCTGATACTATCTACTTCATTGCCAAACAACTCCACCCTGTAAGGCTTTTCGTTACCAAAAGAATAAATATCCAGAATACCACCACGCAAAGCAAACTGACCAGGTTCATAAACAAAATCACTTCTTGTAAATCCATACATCACAAAAAGTTCGAGCATACTATCAACATTCAAAGTATCGTTGACCTTTATATAGATAATATTATTACTTAACGTCTGTGGCAAAACTACTTTCTCGAATAGCGCTTCCGGATAAGTAATCATTATCTTTTTATTACCGCCAGCAGTAATCTTTGTTAGCGCCTCGGTACGAAGCATTACATGCGATGAATTGAGAAGATGAAAGTTCTTTCTATTCTTAAAAGATGAAGGAAAATAAAACAGATCTAAAGCTTCCGTAAGGTTCTCTATAGTATTGTGAAAATAAGCAGCTTCTTCTGCATCATTTAATACAATCAGATGGTTTAAACCCTGAGTATTTTCATGATTAAAAACGGCACTCACTATAAACTCCGAACTACTGCCCTGTATGTTTTTGAGAAAGATTTTTTGCTTATCGAAAAAAGAGAGCCTGTCCGCCAATTGAAACAGGCGGGGGGAAGAAGCAAACTGTTGCTGCAATACTGAGATGTTCATAAATCACGGCGAATATAGTTAAGAAGGCAATAATGCCATCAGGATATTTAGGGTTTGTTGCTATAAATACCAGGAATATTTAACTATTTATTGATCACATTCAATTCGGAATTAGCCGCAAGTTTAATGTTCATCTTTTCTATCAATTGAATGATAGAAAGGTTAATAATATGTTTTAAAGTATTAAACTCATCCATTGATTGATCAATTTTAGTAAAATATAATATATCAATTACGTTAGCATTCCTACCAGTTTCTGACAGATAAACAGAGTGGTTCTCTATTGCTGAATAGGATGACAATATCTGTTGTATACTTTTAGTCAGTTCATCCAGTTGATCAGCCGTAGCATTTAAACTTACTTCTATTTTTAAATCAGCCCTACGTTGGGTACGCTGAGTAATATTATCCATCACTGTATCTACCATTTGTTTATTAGGTACCGTGATATAGGTTTTCTGGTCTGTTCGAATACGAGTACTTCTAAGTCCAATTTTTTCTACTGTACCTGTAATGCCTAATACTTTTACGGTATTGCCCGTAGTAAAAGGTTTATCGAAGAAAATAATAAAAGAAGCAATAAGATTTTCCAGGCTTTCTTTAGCTGCCAATGCCATTGCAGCGCCTACTATACTTAGGCCCGTAAAAACCTGCGTAATATCTCGATGAAAGGCAAAACGTAAGATTAATAACCCTCCTATTATGATCAGAATAACCTTAAAGAAATCCTTAAAGAATACTATCAGCTGACTATCGGTTACATCGTTGGTAAGGTTAGCTTTTTCTTCCAGTATAAGCGCTACGAAAGTGATTAGTCGGATACATAATCTGATGATTAAAACGATGATAACAATTATGGCGAAGGAAACAAGTATCTGCTGGAAAGTAGTGCCAAATAAACTAAAATTAATTTCATCAGGAAACCTCAATCGATCTAAGGCAGTAATACAAATAAAAGCGACAATAAACCTTTCTATTGGTTGTAAAACAAGGTTTAAAAAGGTTTCTTTATTAAAATGTTTCTTATGACCAATAAGTACCGTTAATAACTTGCTAGCCAGAAAACGGGATAATAATCTTTTGATGATTATAACTAATAGAATCACCCCTAAAACCAACAAGTAATCCTGTAACCTATTACTTAAAATGGATGTATGTAAAAAATTGTTCGACATAGTTTATTGCTGAATTGAATATATGTTTAATCCTTCTTTTTCGAGACTGAAAATATTGTTGTGATTGCAAATTATCTTTATCTCATTAATTGCTTTATACGGCAAAATTAAGTGCTGATAAATTAGTTCTTTAGGATAGGCCATTATGATTTTCTCTTTCACTATCCCTTTTAAAAACTTGTCTTCTACCCAAACATCTCGCCAACCTAAGTATGGATATTGTTTTTTTAAGCCCAGATAATAATCAAAAACTAACCATCCTAAAGCTGAATTATATAAATATAGAGATCCGTTATTATCAATAATTTTTTCGGGTGAATAGGCACTATCTAATATAAGACGGAAGTCGTTACTTTCTGATAAAATGGTGCCATTATCATCCATCTTTTTGAGTTTATTATCCCATTCATCGAATAGCCAATAATTATTATCGTAACTGCGGGTAACAGCGTTCACTTTCTGAATATTAAACTGCGTTAAAACAATTGTATTGATAAGATTCAGTTGCCTATCCAGCAATATAATAGTATTAGATTCATTATAATATACCAATATCTGCAAAGGGTTAGATGCATCGATAAGGCTAAGATTACCTGCACTTATATTCTTATAAGTAGCAACGCTATCATATTTGTTATTGTAGGCTATCAGTTCATTATTTGCTGTAGCCAGCATTATATTGCCAAGATTATCGGTAGTGAACGTGGAATATTTACCGTGAATTTTCTTTATTAGTTTCAAATTTAGGGTGCTATCCTGAGACTGAACATTGCCCCAAAAGCAAAGCAGTATTATTAGTTGTAAGATAGATTTCAGGTAATTCAAATTCTGATAATTTTTGTAAAATTAGGTATTGAAATAAAATTAAACTCTAAAAATAATGTACTGAGTCATTTAATGCAATTAATAAGTTCTTTACAATTGAGAAAATGGATTCAATTTTATGAGGAATTTACAAGTCAACCAACTTTTTATACAATTCAACTATTTGGCTAAGGGTTGATATTTAATAGCAAGTAGTTTAGCATTTATACTAATACATATTTCAGATGAGGAAATTCCTTTTTATTATTGCTTTATTCATTTCTGTTGGTAGTTGGGCACAAAATAACAAACAGACTATTCGGGGGTACGTGATGGATAAGTTGTCGCAAGCTCCACTTGCAGGTGCTACTATTTTACTAAGCAACAAAGGGGATAATAAGACTACTGTCAGTGATTCTGCCGGTATGTATTTACTGGAAAATATATCGCCTGAGCGATATGAGATAAAGGTGAGCCATACGGGCTATAAGGAGATGACAATACCAAATATAATAGTAACGTCGGGAAAAGAAGTGATGCTGGATATTGCTATGGAGGATGAATATAAACGCCTGAATGATGTGGTAATAAAGAGTAGCAATAAAGCCAGTAGTATCAACAAATTTGCATCGGTAAGTGCGAGAACATTTTCGATGGAAGAAGTGAACCGTTATGCGGGAGGGAGAAGCGACCCGGCAAGGCTTGCAGCGAATTTTGCTGGTGTAAGTGCACCGGATGACAGCAGGAATGATATAGTTATCAGAGGCAACTCGCCTACAGGAGTTTTGTGGAAAATAGATGGTATGAATGTGACGAATCCGAACCACTTTGCATCGGTGGGAACCACAGGTGGTGCAGTGAGTGCCTTAAACACTAATTTATTGAAAAGTTCGGACTTCTTTACCTCGGCATTTCCGGCCGAATATGGCAATGCATTATCGGGTGTTTTTGATATTGGTTTCCGTAATGGCAATACCCATAAAAGAGAGACAACTTTGCAGTTGGGTGTAATAACCGGACTGGAAGCTACAACGGAAGGACCTATTAAAAAGAATAACGGATCGTCGTACCTTGTTGGTTACCGTTATTCGCTTGCAGGCATTGCACAATCTGCGGGTATTAATATTGGCACTACCTCTACTCCTGCTTATCAGGATTTATCTTTTAAAGTAAATAGTGGCACTAGCAAGCTGGGTAAGTTCTCGTTGTTTGGCATACTTGCTAAGAGTAGTATCAGTATTGAAGGAGGAAACAGCAACACGCTATATGGAAATGGTAATCAGACGGACTTTGCCAGCACCATTGGAATAGTAGGATTGAATCATTTTAAACAATTGAACAATAAATCATTTATCAGTTCGACCATTGGATTAAATTATTCCAAGACTGATCAGACTAATTACGACTTTGACCACTTAACCAATACCAGCTATAGTAAAGAGGTGAGTAACTACCAGAAAACGGGCTACAATTTTAGTACTACTTATAATTTGAAAGCAAGTTCGAGACTATTTTTGAAGGCAGGCATTCAGGATGAATTACTAGGGATAAAATTGTATGACAAAACAAAGATGAATATCAATGATGGCTTTAAACAGGTATGGGATAAAAATACTACCACCCATCTGGCACAAGCTTTTGCAGAATTGAAGTATAAGCTGAGTGAACGCATTACGGTTAATGCCGGACTGCATGCTCAGAAGTTTTTTATTAATAATTCTTTTGTAGCAGAGCCAAGATTTGGGTTGAAATATAAGTTGAACAGCAAGAGCAGCATCAGTGTAGGATATGGGCTTCATTCTCAAATGCAGCCACTGAATATCTATGCTAATGGAGAAGGAGCAACATCGAACTGGGGTCTTGATTTTACAAAGAGTGAGCACTATGTACTAGGCTATGATTTGCAGCCTGCAAAAGACTGGCGTGTGAAAGCTGAAGTATATTATCAATCGCTTAGCAATGTGCCTGTAACCAGCTATTCGAGCAGCTACTCTGTGTTGAATACCGGATCGGGAGATCAATCGGACACTACGAGTAATCTGGTGAATAAAGGGAGTGGTAGAAACTATGGTGTGGAGCTGACGATAGAGAAATTCTTTAGTCAGGGTTACTATGTTTTATTTACTTCTTCCTTGTATTCAGCTAAATATACTGGTAGTGATGGCGTAGAGCGAAACACTGCTTTTAATGGTACATATGTATATAATATTTTAGGTGGTAAAGAGTGGAAAGTAGGTGCTGAAAAAAGAAACAAAATTGCTGTAGACTTTAAGCTAACCAATGCTGGAGGAAGATATTTTACGCCTGTAGATATAGCTGCATCGCAAGCACAAAACCATGAAGTATTATCCACTAATGCATATTCTGCTACGTACGATAATTACTTTAGACTGGATATAAAAGTTGGTTATACTTTTAATAGCAGCAAGAAGAAGTTATCGCAATCATTATCGTTGGATTTGCAGAATGTAACGAATCATCAGAATGTATTTTCGCAGAGCTACGATAATAGAATGCAGAATTTAAAAACTACGTATCAGCTTGGGTTGTTTCCAAACTTTACCTATAAATTGCAGTTTTAATTTACTATGAACAGTAATAAAAGATTTATATATATGATATTGACTGGGATAGTAATATCCTTGATGTTCAAATATTTATTTCTACATGAAGACCGAATTCATCATTCAATTTTAATTGATATTATTGCCATTACACTCGTAACCGTAATAGTGTGGGAGGGTAATTTACAAATAGATAAATGGCTTGACAAGCATTACTCCTGGTTGCGTGAGACCCGTAAAAGATTGCTGGCACAAGTAGTGGTTTCATCTTTGTTCACTATCACCATGCTTGCTAATCTTATTTTGATTGTCCATTATATATTGGATAGAAATGTAGATAACAGACCACAAGGAATAGACCCTTTGTTTATTCCTGCTATTGTAATTGCTTTTGGCATTTTATTAATCAATACTGGAAGTCAATTTTTTATTGCCTGGAAGCAAAGCATCCTTGAAGTAGAGCAATATAAAACCGAAAGCGCAACTGCTCAGATGCAGAATCTGAAGAAACAATTGAATCCTCATTTTCTTTTCAATAATTTAAGTGTATTAAGTTCACTTGTTTATAAAGATCAGGATAAAGCAGCTGAGTTTATCAGTGAATTATCGAAGGTATATCGTTATGTGCTTGATCATGAGAACATTGAACTGGTAACGTTGAAAAATGAGCTTGATTTTTTAGCGCATTATGTTTATTTACTGGGCATCAGATTTGATAAAGGCATTTCATTTTCTATAGACATACCAATTGACAAACAGCAATATTATTTGCCCCCTATGTGTTTGCAGTTGCTGGTAGAAAATACGATTCAACATAATGAAGTATCGCAAGCAAAACCATTGCAGGTAAGTATCTATACAAGAGATAATAATTTGATAGTTGAGAATCCTATACAACCAAGAAGCAACACAACAGTAAGTTCTAAAACAGGTATTAAGAATATAGAGAAGAGATACCATTTCTTTACCTCAGAAAAAGTTGTAGTAACTGAATCTGAAAATATTTTCAATGTTGCTTTACCACTAATTTTACAACCATGAGAGTTGTAATTATTGAGGATGAAAAGTTATCGGCTGAGCACCTTGCCTTGCTACTTCAAAAAACAGATAGCAGCATAACAGTTGTATCTTACATAGAAACAGTAAGAGAAGCTGTAAATGCTTTTACTGCAGGTTTGGAAGCGAACCTTTTGTTTGTAGACATTCATCTTGCAGACGGCAATAGTTTTGATATTTTCTCTACAGTAAACATAGATATACCCATCATCTTTACGACCGCTTTTGATCAATATGCTATTACTGCTTTCAAACAAAACAGTATTGATTATCTGCTGAAGCCAATCACGATTAAAGATGTACAATTTGCTTTGGATAAATTTAAAAAGCAACAACAGGTTTCGGATGAATTACTGAAGGAAAAAGTTAAGCTTGTTTATTCATCTTTAAATAATGAATATAAGAGCAGATTTCTGGTAAAGAAAGGTCAGTCGATTGATTATATACCTATAGAAGACATACCCTATTTTGAAACGAGGGAGAGCATCTCTTTTCTGGTTAACACTAAAGGGTTTAGATTTCCTGTAGATTATACACTGGATGAAATTGAGCGCATGGTATCGCCAACTGATTTCTTTAGAATAAACAGAAAATTTATTATTCATATTAAGGCAATAGAAAAAGTAGAAACCTATTTGAATGGACGATTGAACATTACCTGTAAACAACTGACAGGAGATTCCTGTATTGTAAGCAGAGAAAGGGTTAGCGACTTTAAGAAATGGCTTGATAAGTAAGTGTTAAGTTGTAAGTAGTATGTTTTAAGTTGTAAGTTTAAATACAAATTATAAAAATATTGTGTTGATTTATTATAACAATAAAATGAGAATAAACTTCCTAATAATATTAATAATAAGCGGGCTTAGTTCCATGGCTTTTAATTTAAGTGCCAAACATATTAATTTAGCTACTATTAATATTCCGGATAGTCTATATCCCTCTCCTGCACTGGTAGTTTCTTATCATACAAAATGGGCAAAGAATCATTATAAAGAACGTATTAGTTACTTTAAGCAACATCCTTTAAATGAGCATGATATTGTGTTTGTTGGCAATAGCATTATAGAACAAGGAGGAGACTGGGGTAAGCGATTTGGCAATGCAAATATTAAGAACAGGGGTATATCGGGGGATGTGACAGAAGGGGTTTTAAACAGGCTTGGCGAGATATATTATATACAACCCAAAGCTGTATTTGTATTGTGTGGCATTAATGATTTACTGGCCTATAAACCAGCAAACTTTGTTGTAAATAATACGCTTAGTATTGTTCAGAAAATTCATGTACAATCTCCTGCAACAAAGGTTTATATTCAAACAATATTACCAACCGATAAAGCTGATTTAGTAGTTAAGATAAAAGACGTTAATAATCAATTGGTCAATAAGGCAAAAGCTAATTCTTATACTGTAGTTGATCTTCATAGTTTATTCGCTGATAACAATGACCTTATTAATCCGGCACTAACTTATGATGGAACTCACCCCAATGAAGCTGGATATAATGAATGGGTGAATTATGAAAAGCATATACTTGACCAACTAATTAATTATCCATCTAAATAAATTTATAAGTGAAAAATATCAGCACAATTATCCTACTGTTTGTTTTACTTTCTGTAGATAAAACTGTTCGGGCACAAGTACCTATAACAAAAGATACTATTGAAGGAAAGAATATAGAAATGTTATTTCCGGGAGGCAAAACTAAGGCGCTTATCATTAGTATGGATGATGGCAGAGACGCCGATAGAAGATTGGTTGAACTATTGAATAAGTATGGCATTAAAGGTACATTTCATCTTAACTCTGGTAAACTTGGGACAAAAGATTATCTGAAAAAAGAAGAGATTAAAACGTTGTATAAAAATCATGAGGTATCTGTTCATAGTGCAAACCATCCTAACCTAACAACGCTGTCTGTCAAAGAAATCCGAGATGAAATATTATTGGACAGACAGGAATTAGAACGATTAACAGGTGAAATAGTAAATGGGATGGCCTATCCGTTTGGGAACTATAACGACACGGTAGTTGCTGTAGTAAAAGAATGTGGTATAACCTATGCCCGAACAGTAGAGGATAGTTATCATTTTTTGATACCTAATAACTTTCTTATATGGTCGCCTACTATACATCAATTTGGCAAGGCTTATTTTATTCCAAATGATACCGCGAATAACCACAAAGAGTTAGCTCTTTTCTATACTACTATTAATCAATTTTTAGCTGCCGATACGCTTGCGTTACTGGACGTATGGGGGCATAGCTGGGAGAATGATGGAGAGGGTAACCGATGGAATGAAATGGAGAAATTCTGTAAAATGGTTGCGCACAATCCTGCTATATATTACAGCACACAGCATGAGCTTGTAAACTATATTAATGCATTCAGATTTTTACGTTATTCTTTTGACAAAAAGGTAATCAGTAATTATAGTTCTATTGAACTCTTTGTAAGAAAAGGAGGAAAAAGATATTCTATAAAAGCAGGTGAAACGGTTAGATTGACAGAATAAGGTACTCCTACCTTCTGTTCTTTAGTGGATTTAATAAATCTTCGAGTCCGTTTAATCTTATTTCATACATTGTTTGTAATAGCATTCCAAGTTTTCCTTTAGGAAATCCTTTACGTTGAAACCATTCTAAATATTCAACCGGGAGATCGCAAATTAGACGGTCTTTAAATTTACCAAAAGGCATCTTAGTATTTACTAAGAACAATAAAATATCGCTAATACCTTGTGGAATATCTGACACGGAACAAAGAATTATGAATTATAAATTATGAATTGAATACAGAGAGTACTTGATTATTCAAAGATCATGTGGTCTTTGTTTTTAATCTGATCTACAGAAAGATCAAAAACCAATTGTACAAGTTTAATCCTTTTGAGTGAATACTTAATAAAATCGGGACGCTTGTCTTCTCTGGACCATCCTTTTATCATCCATATATAATCTATATGTTTAAATTCTGGTAACAGATATTCTCCATCATTATGATTGTGGTATAAATAGTGTACAATTGGAGTACCGGCTTCCCGGGATTCGTACACAGGGAAATAATATTTTCTATCCTTATTCGCTTTTCTCTTGTTTAAAATAATTTCACATTCAGGATTCAGTAGGAAATTATATTCCAGAATAGTATTCAAGAGCCAGCAGAGGTAATAATTTTTTATAGGTGCCACAATTCCAATCAGCCTTGTATCTGAAAAAAAGTCGTCCTGAATACTGTCAAGGTCTAGCTTAAGATATTTAGCTGTTTGTATACTCATTAAAATAATGATGATTTGCTTACTACTTATTCTAACGGATTAAACAACTAAAAAGTATTAAAAAGTTTGAGAAATGAATTATTTTAAATTTTGAATGCTAAATGTTAAGTAACCTTACATAATTATTCGGATAAAATAATTTGTTATTTATAACAGGATTATATACAAAATATCAACCGTTTAATTTTGAATGACTACTTAAATGGATACTCTTTCACTTTAATGAACTAGATTATTCCTTCTCTAATCAGATCATGAATATGCAGTATTCCCAGATAATGGCCATTTTCTTCTACAATTAACTGGCTGATATCATGAGCACGCATTAGGTTTAAAGCTTCTACAGCTAAAGTATCGGGGTGAACTGCTTTGGGGGACTTAGAAAGAATATCGACAGCAGTGATACTATCCAATACATTGCTTTTTTCGAGCATTCTTCTTAAATCACCATCTGTAATTATGCCAATAAGATGATTATTACCATCTACCACCCCGGTAACCCCCAACCTTTTAGTAGTAATTTCCATTATTACTTCTTTCAAAGTAGCAGTAGGGAGAATTTTAGGAACGAGGTTATTTTTATATAAATCAGCAACTCTTAAATACAATCTTTTACCAAGATTACCTCCGGGATGATATTTTGCAAAGTCTTTGCCAGAGAAATTATTTAATTCCATCAATGCAACTGCCAAAGCATCACCCATTACCATCTGAGCAGTGGTACTGCTTGTAGGTGCAAGATTGTTTGGGCAAGCCTCCTGTTCTACATATGTATTGATATAATATTTAGATTTTTGAGCAAGAAAACTATTAGGATCTCCTACAATACTGATTAAAGGGTTGCCAAAATTATTTATCAGGGGAACAAGCAACTTAATTTCCGGGCTTTCACCACTCTTACTGATAAGAAGTACTATATCATCCTGCTGTACCATACCTAAATCACCATGAATAGCATCGGCAGCATGCATAAAGAGTGAAGGAGTGCCTGTAGAATTGAGAGTAGCAACTATTTTTTGTGCCACAATAGCACTTTTCCCGATACCACTTACAATCAGTCTTCCTTTTGACTGAAAAACTAATTCAACAATTTTTTCGAAATCTGTATTGATAAAACTAGTCAGATGCTGAATAGAAGCGGCTTCTATCTGAATTGTCTCTATCGCTTTTTGAATGATTTTTGAACTCATATCCTGCAAAAATAAACTTTAACAACAAACCTAAGACAATATATCAATAGAACATTAAATTCGCAGTTCTTCATAATTAAAAGAGGTGAAATATTTTAAAATTCAATAATTGATTTGGGAATTCGCTGATTTTAATTATCTTGGCAGAACAATTGTAAACGAGAAAACAACATTTAACACAAAATATTAAGAAGAGTAATGGCTAAAAGTGCTAGGAAAGCTACCGCAACAACAGAAGGGAAGAAAGGAAAACCAAGACTAAATATCCCACAGGATTCATCATCACATAATTACGATATACACCAGGGACTACATCAGTACTTTGGTTTCACCGAATTTAAAGGCAAACAGGAAGATGCTATAAATAGCCTGTTTAGTGGCAAAGATACATTTGTTATTATGCCTACTGGTGGAGGAAAAAGTCTTTGTTATCAGTTACCCGCATTATTAATGCCCGGATGTGCAATAATTGTATCTCCTCTGATTGCACTGATGAAAAATCAGGTGGATCTGGTAAGAGGCTACAGTGAACAGGATACTGTAGCACACTTTTTAAATTCTTCACTGAATAAAGCACAGATCAGAACGGTAAAAGAAGATTTGACCACCGGGAAAACCAAATTGCTTTATGTAGCACCTGAAACACTGACTAAACAAGAAAATCTGGACTTCTTTTCCGATTTAAATATTTCTTTCTTTGCGGTTGATGAAGCACACTGTATATCGGAGTGGGGTCATGATTTCAGACCAGAATACAGAAGACTGAGAGAAATGATGGATATTATCAGTCCCGAAGTGGCTGTAGTTGCGCTTACTGCAACAGCTACCCCTAAGGTTCAGAGCGATATTGTAAAAAATCTTGGCCTTAGAGATCCAAATATCTTTATTTCCTCCTTTAACAGAGCCAACCTTTTTTATGAAATTCTACCAAAAGGAGATAAAGAACAGACTATAAAAAGTATCACTAAATTTATTAGTGGACACAAAGGCAAAAGCGGTATTATTTATACCCTTAACAGAAGAACAACAGAAGAAGTTGCCGAAGTGTTGATGGCTAATAATATTAAAGCAGTAGCATATCATGCTGGTTTAGATCAAAAATTAAGAGCTGACAGACAGGATCAGTTCCTGAATGAAGATGTGCAGGTAATTGTTGCCACCATTGCTTTTGGTATGGGTATTGATAAGCCCGATATTCGATTTGTAATTCACTATAATATACCTAAGTCTATTGAAAACTACTATCAGGAAACTGGTAGAGCTGGCAGAGATGGACTAGAAGGACTTTGTTTGTTATATTATTCACATAAAGATGTTTCCAAACTGGAACACCTTATGCGTGATAAACCATTGAGTGAAAGAGAAGTAGGTACTCAGTTAATTAATGAAACTGTTGCTTTTGCAGAAAGTAGTGTTTGTAGAAGAAAGATTTTACTGCACTATTTTGGAGAAGAATGGAAAGTAGATAATTGCCATAATTGCGATAATTGCATACATCCTAAGCCTAAAATAGAAGTTAAGGCCGATGTAGCAATTGCTTTGAAAGTTATAAGAGGTCTGGATGAAAGATTTGATGCAGCATATGTAATCAATGTATTGATGGGTAAACCTACCCCTCAGGTAACCATGTACAGACATGAAAGACTGGATGTTTTTGGATTAGGAAAAGATCATGATGCTCACTTCTGGAATAGTGTTGTAAGACAAATGTTGCTTGCTAATCTTATTCGGAAAGATATAGAAGAATATGGACTATTGAAGTTCACTGAAAAAGGTGAAAAGTTCCTGAAGAAACCTACGTCATTTGAAATCGTACTGAATAATATTTATGAAGATCATGACGATGATGATGAAGATTATGAAGCCGGTGGAGATTCTGCTGCAGCATCTGCTGATGATAAGCTCTTTGAAATGCTAAAAGAATTAAGGCATGATGAAGCTAAGAAAAAAGGGTTGCCTCCATTTGTTATCTTTTTAGAAAACTCTTTGCAGGATATGGCCACTATGTATCCCACTACACTAGAAGAACTGGAAAAATGTCAGGGAGTCAGCAAAGGTAAAGCATTGAAATATGGCAAACCTTTCGTTTCACTGATTGAGAAATATGTAGCTGAAAATGACATAGAAAAGCCGGATGATTTTGTAATGAAATCAGTGGCTAATAAGAGTAGTAATAAGATTTACATTATTCAGAATATTGACAAGAAAATCCCTTTAGAAACCATCGCTAAAAACAAAGGTTTCACTTTATCAGAGATGATGGATGAAATGGAAACTATTGCTGCAAGCGGTACAAAACTTAATCTGGATTATGCAATAGATGAGTGGCTGGATGAGTATGATCAGGAAGATATAATAGATTATTTCAAGGGTTGTCAGACCTCTTCACTTGATGTTGCTCAACAGGAATTAAAAGGAAACAATTATACTTTCGAACAGCTCAAGATTATGCGTATTAAGTTCCTGAGTGTATACGGAAACTAATAAAGTTCTATGTATTAAGTAGTAGGTAATAAGTATACTTTTTATACTGATTATTGAAAAGCAATATTCTATTATTTAAAACATATAACTTAAAACTTATAATTTACCCATGCATGTTCACCACACAAAAGGAATCGTATTAAAGTCGTTGAAATACGGCGAAACGAGTCTGATTGTATCGGTTTATACAGAACTATTTGGCATACAGCAATATATTATTAAAGGCATTCGCAAGACTTCGAAAAAGTCCTCTGCGAATGCTTCTTATTTTCAGGAAGGTGCTATGCTCGATATGCAGGTACAACACCAGGAGATTAAAAACTTTCAGTATATAAAAGAATATCAATGGTTTTATTTGTATAAGAATCTTTTTAATAATGTGGTAAAGAATAGTGTGTTGCTTTATATGATAGAAATGTTACAACACTGTAGTAAACAACCTGAAGCTAATGCAGAAATTTATTACTTAACGGAGGAGGCTCTAATTATGTTGGATTCATCAGACGATGCTTTTACTGCCAACCTTCCATTATACTATTCTATAAAATTAGCTGCTAGGTTGGGCTTCGAAATTCAAGGCCATTATTCTCAATTTACTCCTATTCTGGATTATCAGGAAGGAACATTTATTGCGAATACTCCTTTACATAGATATTATATGCCGGAACATTTATCTAAAATACTTTCTGATATAATTATCGCTCATATTAAAGAAATTGGAAGTATCTCCTTAAATAGATCTATGCGTAGTGAACTTATAGAATACTTACAATCTTTTTTTCAATTGCATGTACCCTATTATGGTAAGCTGAATAGCCCTGATATTTTGAAACAGATACTTGCCTAGTTGAACCCAGATTATGCAATAGGATACGTTATGAAAGCTACAAACACAATAAAGACGAGGGTTTGAGCAGATTTTTTAAAGGAAATCATAGTGAACTATAATAACATTAAAAAATCAATCAAATGCTTGTCTTTGAAGGGTTTGGAGTTTGTAATAGAATTTCTATTGCATAATCTGGGTTGAAGAATATTTCTTAGCTAGCAAAGAATTATATCCCTAATACTTCTTTCAGTTTAATATAGCCAGCTTTACTGATTGGCAATTTCACACCGTTACTCAATAAGGCAATATGACTATCTTTTTCGTAAGGATCTATACGGGTAATAAGGGAAGCATTTACAATGTATGATCGATGAATGCGAATGTATTGCTGCTGATGCAGACTATCTTCAAAATATTGCATCGTTTTCTTCTTCAGAAAAACACCTTCTGCAGTATGAATCTTTACATAGTCATCCGCCGCTTCTAAATATTGAATCTGTGCTACCGGAATTATTTTTATTTTACCTCCATCTTTTACAACAATCCTGTTGGATTGTACAGGCGACTTAGTAGCTTCTTCCAGTTTTTCTAATTGCACTGGATTGATAGTACTTCCTTTTTGTGACAATAATTTCTGCAATGCTTTATCAAATCTTTCTTTACTAAAAGGCTTTAATAAATAATCAACTGCATGTGCTTCAAAAGCTTTAATTGCATACTCTTCGAACGCTGTAGTGAAAATTACCTGTGGAGGATTATCAATTAATTCCAGCATTTCAAAGCCATTTATTTTAGGCATCTGAATATCCAGAAATATAAGATCAGGTTGTACCTGCTGTATCGCTTTCACCCCTTCAAATCCATCATTACATTCCTGTACTACTTCAATATCTGTATAGGTTTGCAGGTATTCTTTTATCACCATTCTTGCCAATGGTTCATCGTCTATAATTACACATTTCATACTATCTGAGGGATTGTAATTGTTGTAATAAAATAATTATTTTCTATCCTGGTCTGTAATAAATCCTGTCTTGCAAACAACAGGTATAATCGTCTTTGTATAGATGCCAATCCAAAACCGGTTCCTTGTAATGGCTGTGCCGTTTCTTCATCAAAAGGATTCTGTACTATCACTTGTAATTGACCATCTATATCTTTAGCTTCAATAGCAATTTCTACTGCCCCAATGATATCGTACAATCCAAACTTTATGGCATTCTCTACTATAGGTTGTAGCAACATGGAAGGAAGCTTCATCTGTAATACCGCTTCATTATTAGTCACCTTTGTTTGTAAGCGATAACCAAACCTTACCTTTTCAATATCCAGATATAACTGCAGGTATTCCATTTCTTCTTTCAGGCTGCTCCATTGTTGTTCATCTTTTTTTAATGTACCTCTTAGAAAATCAGATAACTGATGAATCATATGCCTTGCCTTTTCGGGCTGTGTACCCGTTAATGCACTGATAGAATTAAGACTATTAAACAGGAAATGTGGTTGCAACTGTTGACGAAGTTTATATAGTTCGGCTTCCTTACTCAATCTTTCTGCATCAGCATTTCTATCGTCTGTTACTTTCTGCTCCTGCTGTGTATACCACAGTAAACTAAGCATGGTCATAAAACCTGTCAGTAAGAATGCAATGCCAAAACGGATATTAGAAGACAACGATAATGAATGCATATACATTTCATCTGTTTTATAGAATGCCCATAACGTTATTCTAACAAAAAACAACCAGATACTACTCAATGCAATACTCAACACTAATACATACCAGTATTTCTCGTTCTTAGGTAAATAATAGCGCATATTGTTCAGTATCAACAGACAAACACCAGCTAAAAAAGAATTGCTGATAATGCTATCTACCATAGCTATAGATGGCGTATATCCAAATTCAAGGAGAACTATAAAATGCATGATAGCCCATACTATCCACCAGATAATAAATGTTGTATAAAATACAACTTTAAATTTCCTGTTTTGTATAATGGATGTATGCAATTTTATTTAGTTTATCGGTACAAATTGATCAAGACCCTTTTCTAAAAGAAACTGTGCTCTTGTATGTGTGGCACGAATGTACAACTCTGCATTTTCTTCTTCATAAATTCTCGAGTACATTTCTGCACCATCCGTCAATTGCTCCAGTTTATTAATCTCTGCCACATCTATAAATTTCCATTTTACCGTGTTATTTACTTTATTCAAAAAACTATCCTGCTGCTTATCTCCTATCAACCTTGCTTTTTGAAAAGCATGCAAATCATCGTCGGCATTTATAAGCCTTAACTGCTCGTCAAACTGTGGAGTATGTTTTCCATCACCACTTATTATTCGGTAAACAATTTTTGCCAGATACCAGTTCATAATTTTATGTTGAATGATAAATGTTTTAATAGCTTTTAATTTCTATTCCTCCAAACACACAAGATCCTTTTAATGTCAGCACTTTGGAAGTATCCGGACTAATGCCTGCTTGCATTTGTCTTTTATCTTCTACACCATGAAACATACCATCTATTTCATTATTTACCACCCAATGTGGAGGAACTAATAGTTTCATACCACCAAATACCAGCTCAACTCTAATTACGGCAGCTCCATTGATATCTGCTTGTGTTAGGTCTATTTCAGCACCGCCAAATACACAGGTAAAATCACCCCCTTTAAAATCTTTAGAAAGAACCTTTTTATTCACTCCACTAAATATGGAAGTAGATTGCGTAAAGTCTCCATTCTCCGTACTTTCATCCGAACAACCAGCATTCCATCTGCCTCTCCTGTTTTCCCATTTATTGCCAAAGCCATCAGGACCAATGTTGCCGTTCATTCTTACTCGATAACACCTGCTATTTTTTGGACGAAATATAAATAAGATACCAATTGCTATCACTAGCATAGGTATAATGTATCGGTGATAATTTAATCCCGGTATTTCACCATCCAGTAAAAAGATGAAACCTACAATAATCAAAATCAGCCAGGCAGAATTTCTGAACTGATGTTTAATACCCGATAAAAGACCAATTGCAATTAGTAACACCTCCCATGAAAATAACCAATGTGGTATAGGTGCCCCGCTTTGATAGGCCATATACAATCCACCTCCAATTACTAAAAAAAGTCCGGTTATTACTCTGTTGTTTCTTCTGTAGTTATTTATTTCCATAAATTTTTATTTTGATAGGGCAAAACTATATCGCCCCATACAGTTATACAAGTCACTTTAGGCAATACTAATATATTCGTCGGTAAATCACCGAAAATGGTCGGTAAAACAAAGTGCAATTATCTAAGCAAACAGATTAATCATTTACTTTGTGGGCATATTCTATTATTACAATGAACAAATTATTCTTCGTTCTCCTTATTATATCCAGTATAGCTTGCAAGCATGCAGCTACTATCCATCCTCAAAAGAAAGATATCGTTGAAACTGTTTATGCTTCCGGTAAAATCATTGCCGACAGCGAATATTCTGTCTATGCCCTTAGTCCGGGAACTATCGTTAAAAAGCTGATTAGAGAAGGAGATTCTGTAAAAGCAAATCAGATACTTTATCTTATTAAGCATGATGCTCAGAATGCAAAACTTGATGCAGCACAGAATGCCTACTCTATAGCTCAGACAAACCTTTCCGAGCAATCAAGAATATTGAACGACTTAAAAATTGCGGTAGAAACTGCAGGCACAAAACTAATTAACGACTCCCTTCAATACTTCCGCTTACTGAATCTATGGAAGGAAAATATTGGTACAAAATCCGCTTTAGATAATGCCTATAATGCCTATGTAATTTCTCAGAACCAGAAGAAGTCTGCTATAGAAAAATACCATGCTACTCAGAACGATCTTAAAGTAACACTAAACAATTTGCATAGCCAGTTATCTGCTGCACAAAACGACCTTGATAATTATTATATAAAGAGCAGCAATGCTGGCACTATTTACAAAACTTACAAAGAAGAAGGTGAGGCAGTAAAAGCAAACGATGTGATGGCCATGATTGGTAAAACCAACAATCGAATTATTAAACTTGCTATAGATCAGCAGGACATAGATCGGGTTAAAATAGGTCAGGAAGTATTATTGAAAATTGATGTTACAGGCAATACGGTGTATACTGCAACCATCCAACGCATTTACCCTACTATGAACGAAGCTGATCAGACTTTCCGTGTGGATGCAGTATTTAAACAATCTGCAAATCAACCATTTATTCATAGTTCTGTAGAAGCTAATATTATCATCCAAAAAAAGAATCAGGTATTAGTAGTTCCTCGCAATGCTGTATTGAATAATGATAGTTTGAAAATAAAAGAAAACGGCGAAATAAAAACCATTGCAGTAAAAACAGGTATCAAAACTTTGAATGATGTAGAGGTCTTAAATGGGCTATCCGAGAACAGTGAAATCATTATCCCTACAATCAAATAATTATGGCGCTTCCCGTAAATTTAGCAATTACTAAAACACATCTATTATCCAAAAAGAAGCAGACCGTTGTGGCTATGCTGGGGGTTACTTTTGGTATTGCAATGTTTATTCTGATGATTAGTTTTATGCAGGGCGTAAATCAATTTCTGCAGGATACCATGTTGGCAGCCACTCCCGATATACATATTTATAATGATGTAAAAACCGACTATACCAACTCAGTTGCAGGCACCTATTTTGCCGATTCCAACAAGGCCATTATAGTGCATCATCCCAAGCCTAAACAGATAGCCCTGAATATAAAAAATGCAGATGCTATCATCAACGATATAAAGCAGAACAATTCAGTGATGGCAGTTTCTCCATTGCTTAGTACACAGGTTTTTTACAACTATGGCCCTGTTCAGTTAAATGGTTTTATCAATGGCGTAAACATCGCAGAAGAAACCAGATTATATAGTCTGAACGAAAAAATGAAAGAAGGGGTTGCCGAGAATCTGCTCACCGTAGATAATGGCATCTTAATTGGTGCCGGACTGGCCGATAAACTGAATGTTGCTATGGGCGATATGGTTTCCCTTGCCACCCCCACCGGCAATACAATGCAGTTTAGAATTGTAGGAATATTTCAAATAGGTATTGGCACTATCGACAATGCTAAAAGCTATGTAAACCTTACTGCCGTTCAACAACTTTTAGGACAGGACAGAAGTTATATTACCGACATCAATATTAAATTAAAGGACAACTCACAGTCGGTACCATTGGCAAAAGTATTTGCTCAGAAGTATAATTATAAAGCCGAGGATTGGGAGACTGCCAACTCCTCTGTTACCGCCTCCAATCTTATCCGTAATGTACTTACTTATGTAGTAAGTATTACCCTACTGATTGTGGCAGGTTTTGGTATATATAATATCATGAATATGGCCATTTCCAATAAGCTGAAAGACATTGCCATTCTTAAAGCACAAGGGTTTGCCCGCAAGGATATTATACAGATATTTTTATCTCAATCGCTTATCATCGGAACCTTAGGTGCTATCACCGGTATCATTTTAGGTTTCGCACTTTCCTATGCACTTTCCCGTACACCCTTCCCTGCTACCAATTCTTTTATCTCTCTTAAGTTCTTCCCGGTTTTATTCAATCCATTACACTACTTTTTCGCAGTAGTCTTTGGCATCATCACAACACTAATTGCCGGACTAATGCCATCTATTAAAGCATCGAAGATTGATCCTGTGGCTATACTGAGGGGATAGAGGAAGTAATAATCAATTTCTCATTTTTCGTTATCAATTATCCATTATTAATTATCAATTAAATTTGGGCGTCAGATGGTTAAAACAAGGGTTCTAAGTCCTGCAAGGACGACCTTATGGTAGTATTTAAATTCAAAAGGCACCACCCTTTACAGAGTAGTGCCTTTTGAATTGGCTGTTATCAAAGTCCCTGCTTGGAAGGGATTTAGGAAGGCCTTTTAATAAACCTTCAAATTCTCCGCTTCTATTTCCACAACATCTCCCTTTTGTTTAAGAATAGCAACCCCATTTTCTTTAGCAAAAGTTTCTAACTCAGGATAAAAAGAAAAGCTGGCAATCCCAAGATAAATACTGTAGTCTTTAAAGTCCGGGTATAATATTCTAAAATTAACCACTTTTTTATCTATCAGTTTTCTTACATCATTTTCATGCGCTTTGTATTTACATTCTATCAAAGCTATACAATCACCATTATACATTACAATATCATATTCATCTTCTAAACGTTTTGTTTTAGTGTGTATATTTTTTGAAATACTGTCAAATTTAATCTTACCAAGTTTGGGATTATCATACAAAGAATTATAAAAGTATTCTTCAGTTGTCATCCCTATATTATCGGTAATCCCACCCAAATGAATACCCATTCTTTTCAATGTTTCATCTGTACTTTTCATTTGTGCAGTTGTTTCAGCCATTAGAGCTTCAGTCTTTGCTATCTGAGCATCTGTCTTTGCCAATTGCTCATCTGTTTTAGCTTGCGAAACTGCTAACCCTGCTACTAATTCTTTCAATTCAATGTCGGTCATCTTCTTCGCTTTGAAACAAATATACCCTTTATATAACTAATCCTCATTTAATAAAAAGCACCTGACTTTACAAAGCAGTTCCTGTTGTACTTGTATTCAATAATTGATTATTAATTGTTACTTTATGTTTATAGAAAACAATAATCAACTCTATAAAAAATTTGAGTTCAACGATTTTTCCGAGAATTTTGCTATTATTACCCGAGTTGCTTTAGCAGTAGAGATAGCAACCCATGGTCCATTATGGAGTAATGTCTGGAATAGACTAGAAATATGGCTTACCACCGATGATTCAAGTAAGATAGTTACAGAAAAGGATACAACTTTAGCCTATATACCCAGTATTGCAAACAAATTAATTTGTTATTTATTCTTCTTTCATTTTATTGGAGCAAGTAATGGCTTCTTAATTTCCCATTATCAGTTTTAAATTTCCCCTAACTACTTCTTTTTAAGTAACAAAGAATTGGAAATAAACAGTTTGTATTTCTTTATAAACAGTAAAGAAGTGATTATCTGCAGCAAAGACTTCTTAATAGCTTATTTAGAAGTGATTAGAAGTTGTAAAGAATTCCAAATTACTTATTACAGGGTGATAATGGGTTAAAAAGAATTCAAAATAATTTATTACAAAGTGATAATGGGTTGTAAAGAACTCCAAATTACTTATTTCAGGGTGGTGATGGATTAAAAAGAATTCAAAATAACTTATAACAGAGTGATTATGGGTTGTAAAGAACTCCAAATTACTTATTTCAGAGTGATGATGAAGTAAAAAGAATTCAAAATAACTTACAAAGAAGTCGTTCAACAAATTTATCCCAGATTACGCAATAGAATTCTATTACCGTTTTCAAATACTTCAAGCACAAGCGTTTGCTTGATTTATTGTTATTACCATAGTTCACTATGATTGCTAACAAAAAATCTGCACAAACACTCGTCTTTATTGTATTGGTAACCTTCATAACGAACGCTAATGCGTAATCTGGGTTTATTGCTTATATACTTAGGAATTATAGTAGTAAGCCAGATGGAAAGAATAGTTAAATAAAATTAATTGGGATTGTTATTGGTACAATTTTCAGATTACTTATTCCGCAATCTTGATCTCTTTAATGGAACTAGAATCGTTTTTAGCTATTCATTTATCTTCCATAAAAAGTTAAATCCCATAATATTCTTAGCTTTTTCTTTGTGGATATGGCATATATATTGGCCGTTTTTACGTTACAACAGTTGGAATATAGTTACCAACCCAATACAGCTTTGTATGGATACAACGAGTAAAATTGTACACCCATTTCAACATCCAAGAACATGGGCATTCACCGTTCTATTTGCCGCTATGATGGCCTTGTTTTATTATACCATTAAATCGCTAATAATTCTATTTAATAGAAACCAGATTACTTTGATACGGTAGCAGAAATTGGGAATATGATAATTTAACAATGAATCCTCCAACACAAAAGAGCCTAAAGATTTCTCTTCAGGCTCTTGCATTTACTTTTTACTTTTTGTTTTTCACTTTGATACTATTCCTTCACCACACTAATCTTTACTCTTCTGTTCAATTGTCTTCCTGCAGGATAATCCTTACCATCAGGAGTAGTGTTTGGTGCAGCAGGCTTAGCTTTACCATAGAAGCTTGGTAATAGTCTTGCTGCATCTATCTTCTGTTCTGCTAAGTATTTCAAACAAGTATCAGCTCTATGCTCCGATAATACCATGTTGTATTCATCACTACCCTTACCATCCGTATAACCTTCCAAAGCCATCTTCAGCTTAGGATTCGAAGCCATTAACATGATTACACTATCCAGTGTTTTCTTCGAACTGTCGGTTAAGCCATACTTGTCAAACTCGAAGTATACTATATAATCCTTGATTACTTCCGGTATTGGTTTCAGGTAGAAATCCATGCTGTACAAACTATCATTCATAGTTTCGAAAATGTGTTTTACGCCTTCCGTAGTATCGTAAAACTTAGGACTGTATACCGTTACATTGTATATAGCCGTATCTGGAACTTCGATGGTATATTGTCCTCTGTCGTTTGCAATAACTGTTTTTTGTTGTCCATTTCTATTCCATTCCATGCTGGCATTTGGTATAATCTCTTTGGTCTTTTCATTCTTCACTGTTCCAATAATGTAATTGATAGGAGCAGGTAATCTCTGTATGCTGAACAGTTCTAGACAACAGGTACTTACTCTGTCCGAACTGATATAGGCATCACCCAATAAATCATTGGTATTGTCTTTACTGTAGAAGTAAATATCATCCTTGATTGAGTTAGCAGGGATACCCATGTTCACTGCTTCTGCAAATCCGGTTGCTACTTTTTTACTCTGGTATAAATCATATCCTCCTAATCCCACTCTTCCATTCGAAGAGAATACCAATGTTTCATTCTTGGTATTGTAGTAAGGTGCCTTATCGTCTTCTCTTGTGTTTACCGTATTGTCCAGATTGGTTACACTTACTGTTGCATAATTTCTATTCAGTTCCGCTACCCATATATCATATTTACCCAATCCGCCCGGTCTGTTGGAAGAGAAGAAAAGGTATTTACCATCGCTTGTAATAAATGGTTGCTGAGAACTGTAGCCTCTTACATTAATCGTACTATCCAGCTTCACTGGAGTACTCCAGTTACTGTCTGTTTTTGTACTCTTATAAATAGCGCCAATGCTTTCATTCTTTTCGGTAGTCCATTGGGTAAGGAATACTGTTTTACCGTCCACACTAAAAGTAGCAGCACCCTGTTGTATGTTCTTATCCTGCTGGAAAGAAACCTTGGTTGGATTAGCATTGCTTAATGAAGTGCTATAGATATGATGCTGATAAGGATTCAGCTTGGTAGTAGCTAAAGTTGTATCCTCTCTTGTTGAAGAGAAGAATAAGGTTTGTCCTGCTACAAATGGTGCATAGTTGGATGCATTCCCATTAATAGGATCCTTTATCTTTCCAAAGATGATCTTTCTTCTTACTTTCTTAGCTGCTTCTTTAGCAGCAAAGTCTATATCAGCAAGTTCTTTCTTAGCAGCTGCATAGTAAGTTGCTTTCTCATCGTGGGTACTGATATAAGTAAGGAATGCTGTTTTAGCAGCCGGTGTCTTACCATTTGCTCTAAGACATACACCATACCAGTAACCAATAGAAGGATACTTATCTGCTCCCTTCATTCTTGCAGCAGAATCGTACCAGCTTTCTGCATTGCCATAGTCATTGATATGTCGGTAACACTCCGCCATATGAAAAGCAGCAAGGGTTCTTGGAAACTCCACTACTTCTCTTT
>Ga0208259_1000144_pt1 | contig 26865 bp, 21 predicted proteins | sample CryBogCBH22May08_FD_184618 | JGI IMG/M metagenome (GOLD analysis project Ga0208259, IMG submission 184618) | Freshwater microbial communities from Crystal Bog, Wisconsin, USA - CBH22May08 (SPAdes) | ecosystem: Environmental > Aquatic > Freshwater > Lake | place: Crystal Bog, Wisconsin, USA... | reverse complement strand
GGTCTTACTTCAAAGGGTTATGATTTTATATGACACGAGCCGTATGAAGTGAGAGCTTCACGTACGGTTCTGTGAGAGGCTTGGGCTGAAACGCCCTTGCCTACTCGACCTTACAAAATAATCGGAGAGCAACTCGGCACTGGTTGTACCTGTGCCGTAATCTATTTCAGCTTGTAGCTGAATTCTCCTTTTGTATTTGTATTCAAACAGCTTTGCTGTTCTCTGTGCGCCTCTGTATTACGTATAGTGCTTAGTAATAATTTTTCTCCGTGTCTCCGTGGTAAATGTATTAATTGGCTGTTTGCATTCAATTCGCTAATCAGTTAATCCGCAATCCGCTAATCCATAAAAAAGCTGTCCCACTTTCGCAGAACAGCTCGCATTCAATTGTATTAATTAGCACATTAGCTAATTACCGCACCATCCCAAAATCCTCCACCACATTCACCCCGGTTTCTATCTTCACATCCTTACTGTTTATTACCACCCCATTCACAGTAAGTGTAGCAAAATATTCTCCCGGTTTTATGCCCTTCTTGTCATACAAACCTTTTGGGTTAGCGTTTATCACTCTCTTCCTGCCCCCAAGCAATGGATTCAAAACGATCTTCCCTTTTGGTGGTACAGTACCACTAATAGATGTTTTTAAAGCATCATTCCGCATCTTACCCAGTACGGTAGATACTATATAAGATTGCCTGTTTACATCAGTAGTCGTATTGTAAATACGCTTTCCGGCATCAGCAATATCGCTCACCATGTCCCAAAGTTCATTTAATAATAAATGATTGTCACTCACCAGATTTCTTCTATCTTCTTCCTTCGAATTTTGCGCAGCATTATTAGCTTCCAGTGCATTTGTAAGTGCGTCGTATGCAGTTTGTTTTGCCGCAGAATATCCTGCAGTTGTCAAAGCAAGAATATTCTTCTTAGCATTCTGCCCTACAATTCGCATGTTCTTTACCAATCCTTCAATATCACCAGAATTGTTAGAACCTCTTACTGCACTAAACCCAAAATCCTTAGGGTCAATAGATAGTCCAACTGCTCTTTTGGCATATCCTTCCAAAAAACCAATGGTCTTGCTTACAGTTGCTTGATCCGAATAAATACTTTTTGTAATCACTTTCAATTCACTGGTCAATTGAATAGGATTAATTATTTTATCTACCTCCTTTCGCTTCGCCTCAACGGTTGAAGCATAAGTTTCATCATACTTAGGAGAAAATTCCTCAAAATCGGACTGATTCTTTACAAAAGAATTAGTCATAAACAACGCTAATGGACTCAATTCGTCCAATCTCGCTCTAAACCTTAACTTTAAAACTGCCATAAAATAAATTTTAGAAATTTAATTAATAATGGGATAGAATTCAGTCTTATTATATCATTATCTATTACAAATGTCTTCTTCAAATCTTCGCGGACTGCATTTCCTAATGCACGGACTGCGTGTTTTGGTCTTGGCGTCGCTTACCCTCATTCGCGGATCGTGTTTCCTAATGCATGGACTGTAAAAAGTAAAGCACGGACTGAATTTCCTGATACATGGAACGCTTACCCTGATACATGCGTTTAATTAAAATATACATGCACCGGATTCCGTAGCCTTAGTTTCGCTTTCCTTTGTCTTAGTTAAGCCTTTCTGAAACAAGTACAAAAAAAAAGGGATTGTTTTTGCCGATTAATTACTCGTTTTACTACAAGTACTATTAATACCAACCCATTTAATCTAAATCTCAGAACCTAACCTTTAAACCAAATCCCTTTCGAAGAGAAAATCAATAAATAAATTTGAAATACTTACTTGACTGATTGTAGAATTGTTATCCCCTAACAATTGCCTTTTGTATCCAACCAACACACCAACATATAAGAACTAAAGCCTGTTCTCATAATTGTTATTCATTTTATTGTAACCATAGACGGTTTAATTTTACCAGGAGATGTTGTTTCGTTGTGGAGTGTTTTTTATTAAAACTAACTTCTCAGCCATCCCTTTCTAAATGCAAAGCAAGTTAATACTTTCCATTTTGTAGCATTTTTAATAATAATTAGTTTGGTTAATTAAAGGGTACTTTTGCGGCTTTTCAAAAATTAAAACGAACCATTTAAAATAGTCGTATTTTAAATTATAATCAATATGGGTACTGTCATTTTTAGACATTAATAACTAACTCGAAATTAATTTATACACTGATTTTTCTATTAAAATAATGGTATTAAATATTGATCAGAAAACAGAATGCAAAACATTAATTGGAAAACATTGAAGTCCTTAGCACCTCTATCATGTTGAAGGGGCATATACTTATATACAAAGCCCTGATTCAGATAAATTATAAAATATACATTCCAAACCTATTAGTTTTGTTGCTTTAGTAATCCTTATACATATACAATGAGCAAAGCATTTCTTTTTGATCTTAATGGGACGATAATTGATGACATGGAATTTCATGAAAAGGCATGGTATAATGTGCTCGTAAATGATTTGGGGGCAAAGCTTACGCAGGAAGAAGTGAAAAAAGAAATGTATGGTAAGAACATAGAATTGCTGGAAAGGATATTTGGGAAAAATTATTTTACTGCGGAAGAAATGCATAAGATATCTGTAGATAAAGAAGTAGTCTATCAGCAAGAATTTACACCTCACCTGAAATTAATAAACGGACTGGATGCTTTTCTGGAAAAGGCTCATGCACAGGGCATTCCAATGGCTATAGGATCGGCTGCAATTATGTTTAATATAGATTATATTTTGGATGGCCTGCAGCTGCATAAATATTTTGATGCAGTAATAAGTGCCGATGATGTACAGATAAGTAAACCACACCCTGAAACCTTTATTAAATGTGCCGATGCACTGAAGGTTGATTATAAAAATTGCATAGTATTCGAGGATGCTCCAAAAGGAGTGGAGGCCGCACTGTATGCGGGTATGCAGGCGGTGGTAATTAAAACCTATCACAAAGAATTCGACTTTGCACACCTACCGAATGTCCTCTATTTTGTAGATGATTATACAGATGAAAGATTGCAGGAGCTGTTAGTATAACGTGGGTCGTGAGGGGTATCGTGAATAGTGAGGAATACAGAATAAATTGAACCACATAGACAGGGTGACACGGAGGAGCACAGAGAAAGTTATCATACAAATACATACAGGGGGGAACAGCTAAAGCGGTTTAATACATAGTGTTGCTGAAATTTATTGTCCTTAATGTATAAATGTGAATAAAATAAATGTAAAAATTACATTTATTAATAAGTTTCTATTATTTTAGCGTTTTAATCGGGTGCTTTTTAAATTGTGGTGCACTGAAAATTGGGTATTATTGCTGTGGCATTTCAATGATATATAAAGTGCCATTAACGAAAGAAACATATGAATAATCTTGCTTTATCGGACAAATTAGTTTTTGTTATTTATTTCCTTGTAGTGGCTTCTTATGGATACTGGGTTTACAGACGAAAGAAAAAAGAAGTGACAGATACGCACGACTTTTTTCTGGCAGAAGGTTCCCTTACCTGGTGGGCAATAGGGGCATCGCTGATTGCCTCGAATATCTCCGCTGAACAGTTTATAGGTATGAGTGGTGAAGGCTTTTTTGTAGGCGCTGCAGTTGCTGTATATGAATGGATTGGTGCTGCTACCCTTATAATTATTGCGGTATGGTTTATACCCATCTACCTTAAGAATAAGATATATACTATGCCTCAGTTTCTGAAGACGAGGTACAACGAAACAGTGGCACTGATAATGGCCATCTTCTGGTTGTTTTTATATGTTTTTGTCAACTTTACTTCGATACTCTATCTGGGAGCACTAGCCATTAATGGACTACTGGGTGGTGGCTATCTGCATATAGTAATGATAGTACTGATGGGGATGGCACTGATAATAACCCTTGGTGGTATGAAGGTGATTGGGTTTACCGATGTAATACAAGTGGCAGTATTGATTATAGGTGGATTTGCTACGGTATATATGGCATTGGAAATAGTAGATCATAGAATAAACGGGGCAACGATGGGTAGTGCATTAACTGGTTTTAAAACGCTGCTGGCACAGGCTCCTGAACACTTTAAAATGATTCTTCCGAAACCGGATAACAGCGATAGGAGTGCATTGGGGCAACTGTCGAGAGATAAATATCTTGTGCTGCCGGGTATTGCAATGTACTTTATTGGCCAATGGATTGTGAACCTTAATTACTGGGGTTGTAATCAATATATTACGCAGAGAGCCTTGGGTGCTAAACTGGAAACTGCAAGAAAGGGAATCTTGTTTGCAGCGTTGATAAAGTTGTTTATGCCAATCATTGTTATGCTGCCGGGTATTGCGGCATTTGTGCTGTATCAACATGGTCAGTTGCCAGGATTCAGTGGTGCAAAGGATGGTGCGTATTCTGCTATACTGGCATTTCTTCCATCAGGTTTAAAAGGCTTGGCGATAGCGGCTTTAACTGCTGCCATTGTAGCATCGCTTGCTGGTAAAGCCAATAGTATTTCCACCATTTTTACGCTGGATGTTTATAAGAAATATATAAAGAAAGATGCGAGTGAAAAGAACATGGTGATTACCGGTAGATTAACCATTGTAGTAGCCATGATTATTGCGATTATTTTTACCTGGCAGGATTTGTTGGGCATAGGCGGAGCAGGTGGTTTTACATTTATTCAAAAATATACTGGCTTTATTAGTCCGGGCGTGTTTGCTATGTTTATACTAGGTTTCTTCTGGAAACGTACCACCGCTAATGCGGCACTGGTAGGAATGATTCTTGGATTTTTGCTGGCTATCTTCTTTAATAGTTATGCAGTAAATCTATTTGGTTCGGAAACGATTATGTATAGTGCTTTTCTGAATAATAAAGGGGTATACGAAATACCTTTTCTGATAAATATGGGTTGGTCGTTTGTGATAACAGTTGCTACAATGGTGGTGATAAGTTTGAGTGGACCAAAAGTAAATCCGAATTCCTTTGATATAGATCGTGCTATGTTTAAGGTGAGTCCTTCTACAATTGTTTTGATAGTTACAATTTTAATGCTGCTGTCAGCGTTGTATATTAAATTCTGGTAGTTATGCGATCGGTATATAAAAACGGCGATAAAATACTCTTAGCGGTAGACTGTATCATCTTTGGTTTTGATGGTAAAGACCTTAAAGCACTTTTAGTAAAACGTGCCATAGAACCCGAGAAAGGAAAGTGGTCGCTAATGGGGGGATTTGTAAAAGAAAAGGAGAGTGTAGATGCTGCTGCTACAAGGGTATTAAGTCTGCAGACGGGATTGGATGATATTTATATGGAGCAGCTTTATTGCTTTGGCGAAGTGGAGCGCGATACTGCAGGAAGGGTAGTATCTATAGTTTATTTTGCCTTGATAAAGATTGATGATTATAGTAAAGATTTAATGAAAGAGCATCATGCAAAATGGTTCTCGCTGGATAAGCTACCTGCTGTTGTTTTTGATCATCGTAAAATGATTGATTTGTCCATTCAGCGTTTGCAGGAAAAGGTGGTTAGTCACCCTATAGGTTTTGAATTATTGCCTGCAAAATTTACCTTGCAACAATTGCAGGCTTTATACGAAGCGGTATATAATACTACTTTTGATAATAGAAATTTTACAAAGAAAATACTATCTCTTGGTCTATTGGTAAAGCTGGAGGAGAAGGATAAAGGCTCGTCGAAAAAGGGTTCTTTCTTATATGAATTTAATCACGATCAATATAAACAATTGAATAAGGAAGGCTTGAGATTCTTATAGAATTGAATAGCTTTATTATTAGTGTAGAAATAATGTATTATGGAATATAGAATATTAGGAAAAACAAATATCAAGGTATCCGCAATCAGTCTTGGTACATGGCAGGTAGGAGGTAAGTGGGGTGATGATTTTAGCCATGATACTGCTGATAAAATATTAAATGAAGCTATTGATGCCGGTATCAATTTTATAGATACTGCCGATGTTTACTCAAGTGGAGAAAGTGAAAAGGCCGTAGGTAGAATAGTGAAAAATCGTAAGGAGAAAATATATATAGCTACAAAGTGTGGCCGTCAATTGAGTCCACATATTAATGAGTCGTATCAACCTGCAGTATTAAGAAAGTTTGTAGAAGATAGCCTTAGCAGAATGAAGCTGGATACGATAGATCTGATACAGTTACATTGTCCACCTAATGAGGTATATTATCGTCCTGAGATATTTGAATTATTTGATCGATTGAAAGAAGAAGGAAAAATACAACATCTTGGAGTAAGTGTAGAGAAGGTAGAGCAAGCTTTGAAAGCAATTGAATATTCTAATGTAACTACAGTACAAATCATATACAATATGTTCCGTCAGCGCCCTGCTGAATTGTTTTTTAAAGAAGCCATTAAAAAGAATATAGGGGTGATAGTAAGGGTACCACTTGCAAGTGGATTATTGACAGGAACTTACAGTAAATCAACTTCTTTTTCGGAAGGAGATCATCGCAACTTTAATAGAGAAGGGGCAGCCTTTGATAAAGGAGAAACTTTTTCTGGAATACCTTATGAGAGAGGTTTAGCGGCTGTGGAAGCTTTGAAAACAATTTTTCCGGAACACCCAAATCTTGCTCCTGTTGCATTAAGATGGATATTGATGAATAATGCAGTAAGTTGTATTATTCCTGGAGCATCTAGAAAGGAACAGTTACAAAGCAACTTAGAAACATTTAATACAGCCCTCCTAACGGACGCTCAACTTAAAGGTGTTCAGGATGTGTATGATCATTATATCAGGACTGAAGTACATCAACTATGGTAATGCTGTTTGAGTGATTAGATCCCATTTATATTGATAATAAATTCTTTATCTGCGAATTAAGCTGCATAATTTAACCCTATTTTTACGGTCAAATTATAACCGAGATGCTCCATAAATTATTTTCAGTTGTACTGATATTTCTGTTGTTTGCAATAAAGACTTATTCTCAATCAAATACCGAAGCGTGGGTTCCAGATAACGGGGATGGTACCTACAAGAATCCAATTATTCATGCAGATTATTCCGACCCTGATGCCATTAGAGTAGGAGATGATTATTACCTGATAGCTTCCAGTTTTAATTGTATTCCCGGACTACCCATTCTTCATTCAAAAGACTTGGTTAACTGGAAGATTATAAACTATGCATTACCAAAGCTTAATCCTGCAGAAGTATATGATGCTCCACAACATGGCAACGGTGTTTTTGCACCTTGCTTAAGGTACCATAATGGTTTATTTTATATTTATTATCCCGACCCTGATTTTGGGGTATATGTTATTACTACAAAAGATCCTGCTACTGAATGGAGTAAGCCTACACTGGTGCTGCCTGCAAAAGGGATAATAGATCCTACCCCTTTCTGGGATGAGGATGGTAAAGCTTATTTAACCATAGCCTGGGCTGCAAGTAGGGCAGGGGTAAATAGTTTGATTACTATGTTTAAAATGAGCCCCGATGGGATGTCTGTTTTAGATGCTGGCAAACATGTGTATGATGGTCATGATTTTGACCCGATTGTGGAGGGGCCAAAGTTGTATAAACGCAATAAATACTACTATATTTTTGTTCCTGCTGGTAGTGTTCCTACAGGATGGCAGCTGGTACTTAGATCGAAGAATATTTATGGCCCTTATGAAAGGAAAGTAGTGATGGATAAAGGGGGGACAGTTATCAATGGGCCACATCAGGGAGCTTGGGTGGATACTAAAACAGGAGAAGACTGGTTTCTGCATTTTCAGGACAAAGGGGCTTATGGTAGAATAGTGCATTTGCAACCTATGGTATGGAAAAATGACTGGCCTGTAATAGGTATTGATAAAGATGGTGATGGAAAGGGAGAGCCTGTACTGCAATTTAAAAAACCCAACGTTGGTAAGACGTATCCTATAAGTTCCCCACAAACTTCTGATGAGTTTAATAGTGATACTTTAGGTCTGCAATGGCAGTGGCATGCTAACCAAAAGGTACAATGGTGTTCCTTAATGAAGGATAGAGGTTTCCTGAGATTGATGGCTTATCCTCAGCCAAAAGATGCTGTTAATTTATGGTCTTGCCCCAATCTTTTATTACAGAAATTTCCTGCTCCCGATTTTACTATTACAACCAAAGTAAACTTCCATATAGAACGAGATGTATGGCAGAACAAAAAGGCTGGATTGATAATTATGGGTATGGATTATGCCTATTTGTCTATCCAGAAAAACGATAAGACTTATAGCGTTAAATTAGTTGTTTGTATAGATGCTATGAATGGAGGTATTGAAAAGGTAATGGATGAAAAAACAATAGCTGGTTCGGAGGTTTACATGAAAGTGAATGTTTCTCAACCCGACGCTATTTGTAATTTTAGCTTTAGCGAAAATGGAAAAGATTACACTGCAATAGGTACTCCATTTAAAGCAGCCGCAGGAAGGTGGATTGGCGCTAAAGCAGGATTGTTTTGTAATAGTACTTTTGGTAATAAAGTAGGTGGGTATCTTGACGTAGATTGGTTTAGGGTGAATAAATAAGTGTAAATTGATGTATATTAAGCGTTAGTAAACTTTATTGTACTGAAGTGTTTTATAGTATAGTCGAATCTGGAAAGTGGACCCAACAAGATGCTTAAATACATTTTTGAACAGTCTGGAAGTTCTATTTATTAACTTTTGGGTATAAAAACACAGTATAATTCTATATTTTATTTTGATAATATCTACTCAACCTTACCTTTGCGCCCGATTGAAATTCTATAAACAAGATTTCAAATTTTAATATTATTATAATTTTATGGCTTCAAAAGGTAAAATCAAACAAATTATCGGTGCAGTAGTCGATGTACATTTCCCAAATGACAATGTATTGCCTGATATTTACAACGCTTTAGAAATCACCAGAGATAATGGTGATAAACTTGTTCTTGAAGTGCAACAACACTTAGGAGAAGACAGTGTTCGTACTATTGCAATGGACGGAACCGAAGGTTTAGTTCGTGGCATGGAAGTAGTAGATACTGGTATTCCTATTGCAATGCCTGTTGGTGATGGTATTAATGGTCGTTTATTTAATGTAACCGGAGATGCAATTGATGGTTTACCACAAATAAGCAAAGTGTGTGCAAGACCTATCCATAACAAGCCACCTTTATTTGAGAACTTAAGTACTGCTTCTGAAATTCTTTTCACTGGTATTAAAGTAATCGATTTGATTGAGCCTTATGCAAAGGGTGGTAAAATTGGTTTGTTTGGTGGTGCCGGTGTGGGTAAAACAGTATTGATTCAGGAGTTGATTAATAATATCGCTAAAGGATACGGTGGTCTATCTGTATTTGCTGGTGTGGGTGAAAGAACCCGTGAAGGAAATGACTTGTTGCGTGAAATGATTGAAGCAGGCATCATGAACTATGGTGAAGACTTTAAACATAGCATGGAAGAAGGTGGATGGGATTTAAGTAAAGTAGATCTGGAAGGATTGAAAGATTCTAAGGCTACTTTCGTATTCGGACAAATGAATGAACCACCAGGAGCTCGTGCACGTGTGGCATTGAGTGGTTTGACTATTGCGGAATATTTCCGTGATGGAGATGGCACTGGTAAAGGAAAAGATATCTTATTCTTCGTAGATAATATCTTCCGTTTCACTCAGGCAGGTTCTGAGGTATCTGCATTGCTTGGTCGTATGCCATCTGCAGTGGGATATCAACCAACACTTGCTACTGAAATGGGATTGATGCAAGAGCGTATAACATCTACCAAAAATGGTTCTATTACCTCTGTACAAGCGGTATACGTACCTGCGGATGATTTGACCGATCCAGCTCCTGCAACTACTTTCGCTCACCTTGATGCTACTACCGTATTGAGTAGAAAGATTGCCGATTTAGGTATCTATCCTGCGGTGGATCCTTTGGATTCTACTTCAAGATTATTATCTCCACTGGTAGTGGGGGATGTACACTATGATTGTGCTAACAGAGTAAAATTAATCTTACAACGTTATAAAGAGTTACAGGATATCATTGCTATCTTAGGTATGGATGAGTTGAGTGACGAAGATAAAATGACTGTTGCCCGTGCTAGAAAAGTACAACGTTTCTTATCTCAACCATTCCACGTTGCGGAAGCTTTTACTGGTTTGAAAGGGGTATTTGTTGATATTAATGATACTATTAAAGGGTTCAACATGATTATGGATGGCGAAGTGGATGATTATCCTGAAGCAGCATTCAACCTTGTTGGTACTATTGAAGATGCTATTGAGAAAGGTAAGAAAATCCTTGCTCAGGCAAACGCATAAATTAATTAGCAAATGTGCTGATTCGATAATGTGATAATTAAATACATTACCGGATTAGCACATTGGCATATTATCACATTATCACATTCGTTTTACATGACTTTAGAAATATTAACACCGGAGAAAAAATTGTTTAGCGGAGAAGTATATGGTATTCAATTACCTGGTACTGTTGGTTTATTCGAGTTGTTGGATAAGCATGCTCCTATGGTGAGTTCTTTGAGTAAAGGAACTATCAAAATATTGAAAGATAAAACAGCTACAGAATCTTATGCTATTGAAAGCGGTTTTGTAGAAATGATTAATAATAAAGCTACCGTATTGGTGGAGGGTGTTGCCGAATAAGCTTTAACCCAGATTACGCAGTAGAAATTCTATTACAATCAAGCAAATGCTTCAAACAAAAGCATTTGCTTGATTTTTTTTTATTACCATAGTTTACTTTGCTTGCTAACAAAAAATCTACATAAATACTTGTCTTTATTGCATTTGTAGCTTTCACTACGAATTTTACTGTGTAATCTGGGTTTAGAAATAAAGACTTATCATTTCCTTCCAGATAATTCCTCTATGTGCTTCACCTTCCCAGATGAAGAACTTATGAGGAATTTTTTTTGCGTTTAAGGCATCACTTAGTGCCGTATTATTCCCCAGAAATGCATCTTCTACCCCTATTACAATCGTAATATCCAGCTTCCTTAATAGCGCCAGCATTCTTTCGCCATGAATATTTGGTACGTATTGCGAAGGCATATTGTAATAGATTTCTTCATCTCTATAGCCTTCAAATAAATCCTCGAAATAGGGGAGTTTCAAAGTTAAATCGTACCGGCCACTCATAGCGACTACTTTGGTAAACAGGGTAGGGTGACGGAAACTCATGTTTAAAGCATGCCATGCACCCAGACTACAACCTGCAAGGGTCATATTGGGATTGTTGTTCATGGTTCTAACCATCGGGATAACCTCGAACAAAATGTATTTCTCAAAGTTCAGATGCTTCTTTATTCTATCGGAGGGGTGTAATGTTTTATCGTAAAAGCTCAGTTTATCTGCACTATCCAGACAGAAGATTTGAAGTTCACCTCTTTCCAGACGGTCAGCTACACCTTCTATTACTTTCCAATCTTCGTAATCGTAAAACTTAGCTGTTCGGGTGGGGAAAAACAGCACAGGGATGCCTGCATGACCAAATATCAGCATCTCCATATCTTTCTGCAGATGTTGACTGAATTCCTTTTTGTAGATCCTCTGTATCATATTACTACCGTTTTAAAACACATCGGAAATATTCCGAAGCTTTAATTAAAATCCAAAGGCAGGTAATCGTTAAGGTATTTTCCTACTGCTTCTTTCCACATTCCATAGCCGTAGGAATTGAGGTGTAATCCATCCTGCTGATAAAACTGCTTCATTGGGAAGCCTGAATCATCGAGCATTTTCTCGTACAAATTTATATAAAAACTGTTATTGTGGTCTTTATTAATTTCCTGTGAAATTATCCGGTTAGTATATTTAATTCTATCAATTATATGAAATCGGTTGATGCTTGGTTTGATAGAAATAAAGAACACGGGTATATTGCCAAACTGAGTTCTTATCTTGTGCATCAGCTGCTGATAATAGATAAAAACTTCTTCGGGATGACGGTTGTCGCCCAGATCATTATCGCCTGCATACAGTACTATGGAGGAGGGCTGCAGGTTGGCAAATATTCTATCGTAAAACCATACACAGGCAGCCAGTGTAGAACCCCCAAAGCCCAGGTTTACCGCATTGTAGCGCTGAAAATCCTTTTCTAAATGATCCCATAGTCGGATAGTAGAACTACCATAAAATACCATATAGGGAGGGTTATTTAAATGCGCAACCTTTTGTTCCAATTGTTTTACGTCTGCCTCGTACCAAAACATGCTATACTAATTGATAATGGAGAATGGATAATTGATAATGAAAGCTGAGATGTTTTAAGTTTTAGGTTTTAAGTTGTAAGTAAACAATGTATCCAACTTACAACTTACTACTTACAACTTATTACTTGTCACACAGCAGCTGATAGCTTATATCTTTTAGCCAGCCAGCTATCTTTTACAGGCTGGATCCAGTTGGTAACTAATTGTTTTTGAGTAGCTACCAGGTTATTAAAATATAAAGTATCTGCATTTATAAAGCCATTGTCTATGGCATACTGTACTTGTTGTAAAGGCAATAGTTCTACCTTGTCCTTCATTACAAAACCCAGTGATTGTCGGTCCAGCAGAGAAACGTTGTACTCTTTCTCTATACTTTGTATCAGGCGGGAGATATTATCCATACTACAGCCACCAATGGTAGCCATAGTTTCATCTGCCATCAATACTACAAATCTTCCAAAGAAGATAGTAGCAAATCCCTTTACAGGAGCCCCATGACTCTTCCAGTCAGCCACAAAGTTGTCGAGGGTTTCTTCAATTCTCAAAGCCTCCATCATACCAAACATTCTGCTGCATTGATATATCCAAACCTTCGATTCTGGATCAAATCCCTCCGGTAATAAATGTGTATATTCTAAATTCATAATAAAGTGTATTCAATCAATTAATAAGATCTTCTAAAGCATAAAACCAGCAAACTGTATTACTCGTTGCCTCGTTGCCTCCTTGCCTCTTGCCTCTTTGCCTTGTATTACAGCATCAACTGCTCTACCAGTTCTGCAATATCCAGCACCTGTATATCATTCTCTTTATCCTTTGCTTTTATACCATCGGTGAGCATGGTAGTACAGAAAGGACAAGCTGAAGCCACTATCGATGCTCCGGTTTCAATTACATCCTCTGTTCTTTCTACATTAATAGGTCCCTTTCCATGTTCGTCTTCCTTAAACATCTGCGCGCCACCTGCACCACAACAAAGGCCATTGCTCTTGCAGCGTTTCATTTCCTTAAGTTCGATATTTAAAGCATCCAGCACCTTTCTTGGAGCCTCATATATATTATTCGCACGACCCAAGTAGCAGCTATCATGATAGGTGATTGACATTGGATTGTCCACATCATCCTGAAACTTAATCTTACCTTCTTCAATTAGCTGATTGAGTAGGGTAGTATGATGCACCACTTCGTAGTTGCCCCCCAGTTCAGGATACTCGTTCTTTAATGTATTAAAGCAGTGCGGACAAGCAGTTACTATCTTCTTTATTCCATATCCATTCAGAATCTGAATGTTGTTGTAAGCCATCATCTGAAACAGAAATTCATTACCCGCCCTTCTTGCAGGGTCACCAGTACAAGCTTCTTCCTTACCCAGTATAGCAAAAGAAACCCCCGCTTTGGTAAGTATAGTAGCAAATGCTTTCGTTACTTTCTGTGCACGCTGATCAAAACTTCCTGCACATCCTACCCAGAACAATATCTCCGGTTGTTTGCCCTCTGCCATCATATCGGCCATGGAATATACTTTCATATTTCAAATATTTAAACCTACAATCATAATTAATTATGAATTATTAATTATGATTTATTAATTATCAATCATCCATTATCAATTATCCATTACTTTTTAATCAGTCCAATCATCAATAAATTAGAATGGGCTATCAGTATCAGCAAGAGGATAAATATAAAGTTTGGAACCAGTAATCTTTTGGGGTAAAGGAAAAGTGCCGATATAAAGCATGACACTAATGGTACAATCATCCAGAAATCAATAAATGCACCTTTGTAAATAGCAAAAGGCATTACCGCAAGGATAATCATTCCAAGGAATAGAATTATCCAGTTTCTTCTAATGTGGATGACCATTCTATCGTAGTTGGGCATCCAGTGATTAATGCCTATAAATAACGATAATGCCAGTACGGACATCTTTATCCAGAACCAAGGAGTCATTTTCACAACTATCTCATGTAACTGAAAGTATGGTATAGCCGCTTTTATGTTTTCCAGTTTAAAGTATAGGAATAGTATGGAGCCTATCAGATATACCGGTACACAAATTCCTATCAGCAATATCAGCCATTCCTTTAAGCGGAAAGGTCGGATAATAGCCAGAGCTAGAAAGGAAATGAATATAAAGATGATATTTGCCTTAAATAGAAATACCGAAACGCTGATAATGAAGCCTATATTGAACAGTAGTGAATTTGGATTATGATTATTATACATCCTCGCGTACAGCGAAATAAACAGGATAATAAGGTAGTTGTTCAGTAGGGCAGGAGAGATGCTGGTAAATTCCGGAAAACATCCTGTAATCAATATAAAAGCCGCAGCGGTAGTAAATGCTGCTTTCTGATACATCTTCCACTCGTTCAGCAAAGTATTAAGGATGATGGCCTGTGAGAGAATAATAAAAATATACAGCATCGATAATACACCCGAAGCGGTTGCTTTAAGATAATGATTGATAAAACTATTTAGTAGTCCATTATCAATTTCTGCTTGCACTAGTATGGGATGAAAGAACAGATGGATATGAACCACTACACTAAGTATGGCCAGCAGAAAAATGGTAATAATCGACTTATCTCTGAATAATGCTATCACGTATTAAAATTCAATTTTTGCAAAGCAAGTAATATTTCCATATAAACAAGGAATTATCAATTGTTTTTTACCCACTTGTTTCGATAATCTTGGAAAAAAGTCATATCCCTGATCCAGTCTGCGCATCGGACTACTGTTGTACAACAGTTTCCCGTCGGTTGTTAATGAGGTCTGATTCAGGAACAATGCGTTTCTTTCGTGAAGGTTGTACAGAAAATGAAGCTCGGAGCCCGTATTAGCCATACCATAGCTCACATATTTATCATTCAAATCGTCGTACTGCGTTTTACGGATTGTATTACTCCAAATCAATCCACCCTTTTCGTCGTAGGAGAACAAAACGATATTATCCGCAAGGTACCTGGATACCTGATTTCGGTTGTTGTAAAAAGGAGAATAGAAAGGATCGTACGAATAGGCATAACTATTATTGTACAAAGAGTTGTTCATATAATCCCAACGATTATACATATCCCTGTTCTTGGTACTTACCGATTCGCTTTCCGATATTATCAGAAAGCCTCCTGTCTGGTTAAACACAATATTCTTAAGGTAATAATCATTAAAAGCATCTTTCATACCATGATCCCCTTTAGCATCGTTTCGAAGGTCTTCGCTAAACTGCGATGTGCTGGAGGAAATTACGTGCAGAGTACCCGCATCGCAGAGATAAAAGAATAGTCCATCCACATTGCCACGCTTCTGTTTACTGTAAAAGGAAGTAATCAGGTAATGGTGGTTCATATTATCTACTTTCAGCTTCACATCATCCAGATACTTGCCACCAAACTCAACTGTACTAAATTGAATAGTATCTGCACTTGCGTTTTTCTTCAGGAGGGTTACGCTGCTAATATTATCATTATTCATGGTGCCCGTTTCCCAGAGTGCAATGAGGTTGCCCTCATTGTCGATAGTAATCTCGGAAAAGAAATCGTTTTTGCCATTGGTTTTAAAGCTTCCATTGCTGTTATGTTGCAGCAGACCCTCTTTATTGTACAGTCTACTTTTGTAGTCATAGGAAATCTTATCCTTCTTAGTTAGTTTAAAACTCATTATCGCCTGCTTATTCTCCGATACCAGCACTTTGAAAGCATTTTTCTCCGTTGTACTACCGTCCACTATCGCAGTATCTATCTCTACCACATCGCCCACTGGTTCGGCTTGTATATTAAAATTCAACAGCATCAGGTGTAGTATATTCTTTTTCTGATACTGATAATACATCTGAAAACCATCGGGATAGTTAATGAAAGTAGTAGAAATAATCTCGGTGGGTAGGTTTGGAATGGGCTTCTTGCTTTCTACACGCATCTCACTGTTGTACAGACTAAAGTACCCTTGATTCCTACTGTTCTTATACACTATAATCTTGCCATTCAGCTTACCTATAATCTCGAAGTTGCTCATTCTGGTATCCTCTTCGTCCGGGCTGGAATACCATATATTCTGTGCCTTAACCATAGAGGTAAGGCAAGTGAAAAGGATGAAAAACAGAAATGGTTTTGCCATATAGTATAAACAATTATAAAGGCTAAAAATACGAAGGAGAAACGAGGTGGATGGAAAAAAGTTTTTTACAGGTTATGTAGGTTTGGAAAGTTTAAGACGTTTAATGTTTAAATCGTATAAGGTATAGCATTTAAAAAATTTGACGTGTACTCAAATATGTTGGTATAGTGAAGGTTAGCGTTGTACCGATTATTGTAGTCTACAACTGTGTAGAGCAGGGATAAGAGAATGGGGTGATTTTATTTATTAAAAGGACTGATGAAATTTAGAATGATTTCAAAAACATACAAAAAGGGTTCTTTATTAACGAAGGCAATTTCAGAACGAATGATTCTGCGATGAGTACGAAGGACTCTGAAATGGAAGGTAAAGGTTCTGCTATTTAAGCGATAAGGTTTGCAATGCCTTCTTAAAGTTTTGATTTGCCTTTGTTCTAGTCTGGGATGGGTTCCATTAAATAGTTAATGTAAGCGAAAGACTCTGCGATGTAGTCATTAGGTTCTGCTATCTGATGGAAAGGTTTTGGGATGGGTGTTGTTTTTAATGTTATCGATACGAAGGGTGCTGGTATTGCAGTGAGCGGACGTGCGATCTGGTAGAGGAGACAGGAGTTGTATATAATGGTTAAACTAAAATAATTGTGGCTGAAGCTATATATTTATTCAATGGAATTTATACCTTTTTTACAAGAGATGCTAGGAATTACTGATGATTTTGGCATAGTCAATATTGAGAAAATTGAATCCCCTCAAAAAATCATTCGTATATATTTGAATTACGTACCAAAGAATTATATGAAAGATGGCAGATTACATAAGTTGTATGACTTAATGCCAGAAAGAGAATGGCAGCATTTAAGTTGGTTTGACTATAAATGTTACTTAATCTGCAAACTTCCAAGATATATAGATATTGATGAAAGTATTAAAGTTATTGAGCCAAAATTTGCCCCCAAAGGAAGAGGCTATACCTTCTCGTTTTATGCTCATGTTATTGAAGTACTACAAAAAGTAAGAGTTCAAAAAACGGTGGCTGAATTAATGAATACTACTCCCTATATAGTCAGATCAATTATGGAAGATGCAGTAAATAGTGCACTTGATAAAAGAGGCTTTGTTGAAAACTTAGAGCATATAAGTATTGATGAAAAATCCTATGCAAAGGGACATGAATATGCGACGATATTAATTGATAGTGACAATGAATATGTTGTAGATATGCACGAAGGTCGAAAGGGAAAAAGTTTAAAAACATTATTCAAACTCGTTACAGACAAAGAGTTACAGCCTCAACTCAGACGTGTAAATATAGATATGTGGTTACCTTACATGAATACCATAGAAGAACTGGCACCACAAGCATTAATTGTCCATGATAAATTTCATTTGGTTAAAAAATTATCAGAAGCTATTGATAAAACACGACGAAAGGAATTAGGTGAAAGCGAATTGTTGAAAAAACAAAAGTACACAGTATTAAAGAATGTAGAAAACAGAACAGAGAATCAACAGAAAGTATTTGAGGATATAGAAAAAGCAAATTTAAAAACAGCTAAGGCATGGCATATAAGAGAAAATTTTAAGCTACTATTTGATATTGTAACTGATAGTCAGGCAAATAGATGTTTTGAAGAATGGCTAGCTAAATCAAGGGAACAGTGTATTTATAATGTGAACCTTGTTCTAAAAACATTTGAACGATTCAAACAAGGAATATTGAATGCCATTATAACAAGGACAACAAGCGGAATACATGAAAATATGAATGGAAGAATACAGTCTGTAATTGCTAAAGCAAGAGGATTTAAGAACTTTGATAGATTTAGAATAAACACACTTTTCTATTTTGGAAACCTTAATTTTAGTTCACAATTATTTTAGTATAGCCTATATAATTTAAGAATCCGATTGCTTTGTTATTTACGTAATGACGACAATGTATTTTGTATTGCGTTAGCGGCAGCAGGGAATATCCTTTGTTTTGCTGCGCTCACCACCTTCACCTGAAGGAGTTTAATACAGCGCAGCAAAACAAAGATAGGAAGAGCTGCAGCGGCCGGAACGGCAACGCCCAAAACCCCTATCCCCTAAAAGGGAACAATACAAAGTGAAAAAGAAAAAGTAAAAAAGGAGCACATATGTATCAGCTCAATAGGCTGATTTGAGAGGAAATAATTATCCATTATCATTTAAACAGCTTCTTCCTTGAATTGCATTTCGTATAAAGATGCATAATATGCTCCTTTATTTAAGAGCTCCTGATGGCTTCCTACTTCTACTATTTTCCCTTTGTCCATTACTACAATCAAATCGGCTTTCTGAATAGTGGAAAGTCGGTGTGCAATAACAATAGATGTACGGTTTTTAATAAGTTCTTCTGTTACTTTCTGTACCAGTTGTTCGCTCTCGGAATCGATAGAAGACGTAGCTTCATCCATAATGAGTATCGCTGGATTATATAACACAGCACGAATAAAAGAGATAAGCTGACGCTGACCAAGACTTAAAGAATTGCCACGTTCTCTTACCTCAAAATCGTAGCCTCCGGGAAGCTGTAAAATGTACTCGTGAATGTTGAGCATTTTAGCAGCAGCTATTACTTGTACCTTAGTTATATCGCTATTGCGCAGCGTAATATTATCGACTATAGAACCAGAAAATAAGAATACATCCTGCAGCACGATTCCTATGTTTTTACGAAGGAGTTCCAGGGGATAATCTTCTACTCTTTTTCCATCGATTAATATATCTCCTTTCTGGTGCTGGTACAAACGATTTAGCAAGGCCGTTACTGTAGTTTTACCACTACCGGTATGACCAACGAGGGCAACAGTTTGACCGGCTTTTACAGAGAAGCTGATATCCTGCAATACCCATTCTTCCTTACTGTAAGCAAAGAATACTTTATTGAAAACTACATCGCCTTTAACTTTAATAAAGTGCTGCCCCTCAATATTCTCGGTAGTTTGCAAAGAATCGTTGTTTTCCAGAACAACAAATACTCTATCGGCTGCCACCATGCCCATTTGAATAACATTGAACTTATCTGCAATGATTCTCAGCGGACGAAATATCTGATTGATGCAGAGAATAAACATGATTAATAAACCCGGCTGCAACTGTTCTTCTGCCACCCACCAAACTAATAATCCAAGGCTGATAGCTAGTACTAATTCAACAAAAGGGAAGAAGATGCTGTATGCTAAGATTGCTTTGATATTAGAATCTCTATGACGGGTGTTAATCTCTTTAAACTTATCCAGCTCACGGTCTTCGGCAGCAAATGACTGCACAATAAACATACCGGTAAGATGCTCTTGTACAAATGCATTGAGCGAAGCAACTGCATTGCGGACATTGATGAAACTCTTGTTTACCGCTTCCTTGAAAAAGTATGTAGCAACCAATAAAAAAGGAAAGGTAGAAAGACTTATCAGCGTAAGATTTACATTGAGATAAAACATCAATGATACCGTACAAATGATGGTGAGTAAATCGGCAATGATGGGAATAAATCCATCACTGAAAACATCATTAATACTTTCAATATCGTTGATGGTACGGGTAGTCAATGTACCGATTGGTGTTTTATCGAACTGAGAAAGATTAAGTCCTAATACCTTACTGAAAACGGCCTTTCTAAGATCGTTAATTACGTACTGTCCGAGCCAGGAGGTGAGGAAACTAAATGCAAAGCGCATGGCAGTTTCTATCAACAATAGCAAGACTTGTAATATGCTGATGGAGATAATAAACTGTGCCAGTGTAAAGTGGTCGGACAAGAACAATATATGCCTTAAGAAAGCCGCTACCGGAGTACTGTTGTGGGTAACTGTATTTACGGTAAGATTGATTAAATATGGTCTTAGCGGAGTAATGATTGCCAGTAATATACCGAGGACAATAGCGAGATAGAGAAACCTTTTATAAGGCTTCACAAAAAACATCAGTTTTCTGAAAGTATTAAAATCGATTATCTTTTTCTTGGAAGTATTGCTCATGATATTGGGCAAAAATAGGTTTTGAGAAACAAAAAATCATAATACTTTAATTACAAAAACTAAAATTATTATATTCGTCGCATGGCAACAGAACAAGATATGATGGAAGAAGAGGTTGTACCTAAATATAATCTGACTGCTGAACAGGAGAAAAAGGAGATTGTTCGTCAGTACAGAACCTTATTACGAGCATTGAGACCAAAACTTACTAAGAGTGGCAGGGAGAATATCCGTGATGCTTTTGAGATGTCGGTGGAAGCCCATAAGAGCATGCGAAGAAAGAGCGGAGAACCATATATACTTCACCCGCTAGCTGTGGCAATGATTTGTGTGGAAGAGATTGGTCTGGGTATCAGAAGTACTATTTGTGCCCTGCTGCACGATACTGTAGAGGATACCGATATATCGCTGGAAGACATTGAAAGAGAGTTTGGTACCGAGATAGCTCGTATTGTAGATGGACTAACTAAGATATCGAATGTTATAGATACCAATAGTTCCAAGCAGGCGGAGAACTTTAAAAAGATATTACTTACTCTGACAAATGACCCTAGGGTAATACTGATAAAGCTTGCTGACAGGCTGCATAATATGCGTACACTGGACAGCATGAAAAGGGATAAACAGCTGAAGATAGCATCGGAAACAGTTTATGTTTATGCTCCGCTGGCACATAGAATGGGGCTCTACTCCATAAAGACGGAAATGGAAGATTTATCCATGAAGTATCTGGAGCCAGAGATGTACCGAAACATAGCTAAGAAGCTTGCGGAAACCAAGCGGGAGAGAACCCGCTATATCAATGAATTTATTCGTCCACTGAAAGAAAAGATAGCAGCATCGGGACTGGAGTTTGAAATTTATGGTAGACCGAAGAGTATACATTCTATCTGGAATAAGATAAAAAAGAAGGGCGTAACATTCGAAGAAGTTTATGATCTTTTTGCTATCAGGGTAATATTAAATTCGCCAACAGAAAGGGAGAAAGAAGATTGCTGGAAAGTTTATTCCATTATTACGGATGAATATACTCCATCGACAGAGCGTTTGCGCGACTGGTTGAGTAACCCAAAGAGTAATGGTTACGAGGCTTTGCACACTACCGTAATGGGGCCACAGGGTAAGTGGGTGGAGCTGCAGATAAGGACTAAGCGGATGAATGAGATAGCGGAGAAAGGTCTGGCAGCTCATTTTAAATATAAAGAGGGTAGTAGCGCCGATGATCGTTTTGATAAATGGTTTGGGCAGATAAGAGAGGCATTGAGCAATAATGAATCGGACGGAATAGATTTCTTACAGGATTTTAAAACTTCATTCCTAGCCGAAGAGATATATGTGTACACTCCAAAAGGAGATGTAAAGATGCTCCCTACAGGTAGTACGGCATTGGATTTTGCCTTTTCTATTCACTCTGATGTAGGTTGTAAATGTATAGGAGCCAAGGTGCAGCATAAGCTGGTGCCAATCAGTCATAAGTTGCGCAGTGGAGATCAGATAGAAGTAATAACGAGTAGCAAACAAAAACCCAATGAAGACTGGCTTTCGTTTGTAGTTACTGCTAAGGCTAAGACTAAAATAAAAGATTCGCTTAAGGAAGAAAAGAGAAAGGTTGCTGATGAAGGAAAATACACCTTACAACGTAAGCTGGAGAACATGGGAGCAGCTTATACACCGGGTAATATAGATGAGGTAGTTAGCTATTATAAGTTGAATTCTCACCTCGAACTTTTCTACCGCATTGCTATCAAGAATATTGATCTGCGGGAGTTGAAAGAGTTTCATGTACTGGGGGATAGACTGGAACATCCTAAGCCGAAAGTAGTTACTGTTATAGATAATCATGCTGATAATCATTTACAAAAGCATATCTCTAAAAAGGACTCTGAATTAATCATCTTTGGGGAGAGTAGTGATAAGATAAAATATTCACTTGCACAGTGCTGTAACCCAATACCGGGGGATGATGTATTTGGATTTGTAAGTAGTGGTAAGGGACTAATAATACATAGAACCAGCTGTCCGAATGCACCACAGATGATGGCTAACTATGAGCATAGAATAGTGAAGACCAAGTGGGCTAAGAATAAGGATATTTCCTTCATGACTGGTCTAAAAATTGAAGGTCTGGATGATGTGGGTATTATTAATAAAATAACCAATGTAATCAGTGGTCAGATGATGATAAACATTGCAGCGATGACCATTGAATCTACTCAGGGATTGTTTCAGGGAAACATTAAAATATTCGTTCACGATAAAGAAGAGCTTGAAGAATTACTTGTTAACTTAAAACAAATAAAAGGGGTGAATAGTATTACGAGATATGAGCCGGATAGTGAAGCGTAGTTAATAAATACAGGGAGTTAGGAGACAGGAGAATACATTTATTATGTGGTTTTCATTATGCAATTGTCACTACTCACGGTTGAAGTAGGCTATTTCTTTCTGGAAATCTAAGTGAGGGTATTGTTCTTTTAGTGCAGATACTTTATTTAAACAACTTTTCAGGAATGTTTGGTGCTGGTTGGAGGTTTCGTTGAATGGCTTATGTTTATAAGCAATATTCATTTCTTCTATAGCTTTATTCAGCTGTATTGTTTCCTCTTTCATATATGCCTTCACCATCTTATCCCATACATAATCTGATGCGAGATAATTGGGATGCACCATGTCCTCGGAATAGAAACGATAGTCTCTTAAATCGTCAATAACAATCTCGTAGGAAGGGAAGTAAAAACAGTTTTCTTCATGACTATTTACAACAGAATGAACTGCATCTATCAGGACTGCTTTACTTCGATTGTTTTCAATTAGTCCTTCTCTTAAATGTCGAACAGGACTAATGGTATAAATGAACTTTATAGATGGATTAATGGATAGAACTGCTAGCATCATATCCTTAATCATTTCAACTGTTTCCGGACTGGTGAGTAATCTTTTAGTAAACCAGTTACCAGGTGCTTTATGGTTATTGGACGCTACTTCTCCTGCCACTGCACTTTGTGCTTCTTCAGTAAAAGTATATACCCATGCAGAACCAAATGTGACGAACAGATAATCAGCATTTTTTAAGTATTCATGAGCAGTATTAGTCGAATCATTTATCTTATCTACTGCACTCTCAGCAATAGGAGCAGAGAACCTGCTGTGATGATTCCAGCTATGCCATGCTTCATTATAATAGAATAGATTGTGGGCGGTATAAAGAGGCTTATTTACATATTCTTTTATAGCCTTACAAACACTGACTGGATTGAATAAAATACCATGAGGGTTCTGTAGATTATTGAATTTAAGTTGCGTGAATTTGTTGCCAATATTCTCGGTAAAGCAAGAGCCTATCAGCAATAATTTATCATGATGGCTAATATGAAATCCAGGATTTCTTACCTCTAATTCTAATCTTAGTTTCATATTAAATTTGTTGAACAGTTGCAAATGTAGAAGAATGAATACAAATACAAGACAAAGAGGCGAAGGCGAAAAGGCACTAGTAATACAAATACATTTTTTACAGGGACACAGAGAACACCTAAAGATGTTGACTACAACTTATTTGAATCTTAATGATTTAATAGGGTCTATGTATTTAATAAAGAAGGTAGGAATTATGAGGGAAAGAAAACACATAACCATTGTGCCTACTGCAACCAGTACAACTTGCCACCAAACTAAGTCGACTTCTATTTTGGATACTGCATAGAAATCTTCTGGTAGTTTAATGATACCAAAATGTTGTTGTATGAAACAGATGCCTAAACCAAAAATTAATCCAAGACCAATTCCTATAACGGAAATGAATAAAGCATTGTATAGAAATATCTCCTGAATCTTCCAGTTGTTGGCTCCAATAGATTTTAGAATACCAATCATTTTGTTGCGTTCCAGTATTAATATCAACAAACAAGTGATTAGATTGATGATAGAAACTATGGACATAATGATGATAACGATGTTTCTGTTTAAGTCCTGCACACTAAGCCAGTCGAAGATATTTGGGTAAACATCTTTAATGCTTTTAGATACCCATAAACTTGGCAATATGTTATTGAAAGAAGCACTAACAGTATCGGTCTTTTTGTAGTCTTTCAAGGCAATTTCATAGCCGCCTATTTTGCTTGCATCCCAGTTATTCACCCTTCTGATAAGATTGATATCGGTTAGTGCAAATTGCTTATCGTATTCTTCCAGTCCTGTTTTGTAAATGCCTACAATTTTTAAGGAGCGCCTTACTGTACCGGAATTGTTATTGTTGATAAAGTAAACATGTAATGAATCGCCTTCGTCTACCTTTAACAGTTTGGAAAAGACTTCTGAAATAACAATTTCTTTGGCATAAAAACTATCCGTAAATTGAATACATCTGCCTTTTGTGATAAAGCGGGAGAAGAGAGCCGTATTGAAATCTCTATCAATCCCTTTTAATAATACACCTTCTATTTCATGTTTCTTTTCCAGTACTGCACTTTGTGTAGCAAAGGTTTGAACACTTAATACTTCGGGATTATTTTTCAGTAAGGAATAAACGGTATCGTTTTTACTAATTGCCGTTTCTTCTGCAACCAGTGATTTATCCAGGCTATATTGTTGTACCCTGATGTTGCCCCAGAACGAGAATATTTTTTGAGAGATGGTTTTCTGAAATCCATTTACAAAGCCAAGGGTAACTATCATTGCCGCTACACTGATGGTAGTAGCAATAACAGATAATTTAATCATGAATTTGGAAAAAGAAAACTGTTTTCCAAAGGCGAGTTTCCGTGCTATATAAAAGGAAGTGTTCAACTATAAAAGTAAAAAGTGAAAAATAATTAGTGAAATTAAGGAAACTATACCTTGCAATAAATACTATTCTTTCTTGCGCTTTTTGTCTCTGTTTTTGAATATGGGTACTTTGTTTTCAGTACCACTTAATAAGCGGGAAATATTCTTCTGATGAGTAAATAGAATCATTGCGGCAACCAGTACAGCAAATATTCTATAGTATAATTCCTGTTCATTATAGATAAATAGAATCAGTACCATGAAAGCAAGGCCAGCTAAAATAGAACTCAGGGAAACGAAGCGAGTAAAATAAAGTACCAGTAAAAATACCCCAATGCACCTTAAAGCAACAGAAGGTTGCATAGCCAAAGCCATTCCAAGCAACGTTGCAACACCTTTGCCACCTTTAAAATCTGCCCAGATAGGAAATATATGTCCAATTACAGAAGCAAGCCCTAAGCCAATCATGAAATTTGTACGACCAATACCTTCTATACCATATTTTTCTGGCATAGTAACCCAAAGAGAAGTAGCGATTACCCCCTTTAATAAATCGACCACCATAACGATAGTGCCCCATTTTTTTCCTAAAACTCTAAAGGTATTGGTAGCACCGGCATTACCGCTGCCATAGTCCCTGATATCAATATTGAACAGCTTTTTGCTGATCCAAACAGATGTAGGAATAGACCCTATACAATAAGCTAAAATGATTAATAATAATTCCTTCATCCAACAGTCCTCTATTGTTGTAAGCGACAAATATATCTTTTAAGACTTTAAAAACCAAACCCTGTGAATAAACTAGATATTGGTCTTTTTTATGAACTGAAGGGCAATCCAACCGTTCTTTCTAAGAACTTTTTGTTGTTCCCAGCCTCTTTCTGTAAATAGCTTGTGTATGTCATGTTCGTCTTCTTCCAGTAATCCGCTGAGTAAAAGGAGTGCTCCAGTATCTCCTTGTTTAGCTAGAAATTCTACATTATCCTGAATAATATTCTTATTGATATTGGCAATCTGAATATCGAATTGCTGATTACATTCGGCTGTATCGCCTTTCTCGAGAACAATTTTCTCCGACTTATTTCTTTCCAGATTTTCTGCTGCGTTTTCTATACACCAGTTGTCATAATCAATAGCATAAGTTCTGCTTGCTCCCAATTTATTGGCCATTATGGCCAGTATCCCGGTACCTGTACCAAAGTCGAAAACTTCTTTTTCTGAGAAATCTATTTCGCTCATTAGTTTAAGTACTAGAAAAGTTGTAGCATGGTGACCAGTACCAAAACTCATTTTTGGGGTAATACGAATTTCATGGGTAACTCCTGGAATAGACTTGTGAAAGTCGGCAATTACTGCTACAAAATTATCTACAACCACAGGCTCGTAATTACTCTCCCAGAGTTGATTCCAATTTTGTTCCTGTATATGATTTACTTCAAAAGTGAAATGATAATTATTGGCGGTGTTTTTAAGGACAGATTCATCAAAATGTTCTTCTTCTATGTATGCTTTTAGTGTATTCTCTTCTTCAGCAAAACCATCGAATCCAATACTGCATAGTGCTATAATAAGGCTATCTTTTTCTATTTCATCTTTAAATGAAAAGACAATTTCTTTGTGATTCATGCTGCGAAAATATTGTAACTGTTAGTTTTAAATTGTAGTTGAACCAACATTGCTGCGCAATGAACTGTATTTAAGCTGTTATAATCTGTATGTGTAAATTGCATTCCTAAATTAATTTACATGGAAAAAAAACAT
>Ga0208259_1000142_pt1 | contig 26884 bp, 31 predicted proteins | sample CryBogCBH22May08_FD_184618 | JGI IMG/M metagenome (GOLD analysis project Ga0208259, IMG submission 184618) | Freshwater microbial communities from Crystal Bog, Wisconsin, USA - CBH22May08 (SPAdes) | ecosystem: Environmental > Aquatic > Freshwater > Lake | place: Crystal Bog, Wisconsin, USA... | reverse complement strand
GCAAGCACCATCGAGAAGACTATCTCTGGGGCTGCAATCACACTGGATTCCAATGGCCAGCAGTCAGTCGCAGCCGGAAACGGGGGGTATTGGGTAGTAACCGGCGCAGCAAACTATGCTACTTCAGATGGCATTCACCCATCTACCGCAGCATGCGCCACTGCTTCTACAGCAGTAAATGCATCGCTGTTCAAGATCGTGATCTAGTAATCCCATCCCCTCAGCACGGGGATAGTATAATCAAACACCCCTACCCATTCCTCACGGTTTGGGTAGGGGTGTTTAGTATACATTTATTTTTTGTTTAAAAACACCGTTTCCACTAGATCTTTTAGCACCACCAACAAATAACCAATCATGGATATTACCGCAATCCCACATACACCATCAGAAATCAATGAGGATATCTCCAGTATCCTCAGAGCAGCTAGAGCAGAAATACTCTATCCAAGACAAAATCCCACACCACCTATCGATATAGCTAATTCACTCAATACCCTAGCGGATGGAATAGATCTCTCTAAGACTATGGATGAAATAGAAACAGCCGATATAGTAGGAGAATATCTCAGACAGCACGTGGCTACCCTAGCTGCGTTTCATCCATCTAAATTGGTAAGAATACTCGCAGCTAGTATCGTTGAATTAGCTAAGGAGAAAATGTGACGCCATTTAGAAGTAGATTACTCAATACGCCTAGAGCTATAGAAGTCGCTAAGAAAGAAGCAGCGAGATCGGCTATGGCATCGGTTAGAAGATCTGACATCTTCCACAAGTTTAGTGAGGAAGATTACGAAGTGGCAGCTCGGTTCAATGTAACCGAGGAATTAAAACAAGCAATTTTTGAAAGAAGTACCATGGATCGTAAAATTAGTTTTGGCGTATTGGATCATTTGGAGCCAGATGTGGCTGCTATGGTGATGGCTAAGTATAGTCGGGATTTGGGATTCATTGCGGATAGGCTCCCGTCCAATAACGAATCGGCCAATGAGCACAGAAATCAACTTAGAAAGTTCTACGTTGGATTCTCTCATGCCAGCATTGGTGACGGTCTAGATACTTCGGTATTCACTGAGAATATTTCAATGCTAGCTGCAGAAGCTATCGTGAATCATCCACTCTATCGCGGGCAATGGAGCAGTTCCAGGTATCTAGACTTTGCTACACAGCCTATGGTCTCCAGTAGCTTGGAGATTACTGTATGGCAAGAGAAGTGGAGAACTTTCTATCTGAAGGCTATTCCACTCACACAGGAAATGATTAAAGAACAATTTCCTTTTAAAGTAAATGAAGGCGTCTACCATCATAAAGAAGACTCTGAAGTACAAGAGAAGCGTAAGTTTGCTATATGGGAAAATACAATTAAAGCCAGAGCTTTCGATATCTGTCGCGGATTGTTACCAGCTGGCGTGACTACTAAGGGAGCTACGCATGGTAGCGCCAATCTCTTTAATCCTCACTTTGGACAGATGTTGCATCATCCACTCCAAGAAGTAAAAGAGATCGCTAAAGAAGTATTGACGCAATTTGGTGAGAAATATCCAGATGCTGCTAATAGCGTAGAGAAACAATTTGAACGCTATAACTACATGTCTGGTACAAATGAATACTTTTACTCTACGGAAGTAGGAGCTAAAGGGCTAGTCGATCAGTCTACTATGTCTGAGAAAGATAAAGTGCGTATCGGTAAGAGTAGGAATAAGTTTGAAGAGATTCCTAAGTACATCAACGACAAGACGCGCTTTACATATACTGACTATATAGATTTTGGTAGCTATCGTGACTTGCATAGGCATCGTAAGGGCGCTATTACTATGCCTATTTTAGGTATTGAATATGGCTTTCATAGCTACTATTTGGATAACTTGCCTAAGAGCCTGCAGGATGAGCTAGGAGCTCTTTTGAGCGATTATGAGACGTGGTATCGCGCTAGTCCAATGAGCGTCTTGGAGAAGGCTTATACTTGTCCTATGAGCTATACGGTGCCTTTTAGCTATACGTGTGATTTGAATCAGGTCTTGTATATCAATGAACTACGTAGTAGCAAGACCGTACATCAAACACTGCGTGAGGTATGCCATACGTGGAGTAAACAATTGTGGACTATTTATCCACAATTGCAATTGCATGTAGATTGGGCTACTGAGAATTTCTCATTGCGTCGTGGTACCCAAACTACGAACATACCTGTTTAATTAACGACATAATCCCCTACCCATTCCTCTCGGTTTGGGTAGGGGTGTTTGTTTGTTTCACATAGATTTTAAATTTAGTTAATTATTAAACCGCTAACATCTCTGGCGTTACGGTGTTCCTAGCCACCTGCCCAAATTTATCAGAATAACAGATTGCCGTTACTTGACGCTCGGATAACCATCCTCCCCTAGCTGAATATGCATCCCTAGAGGCCAGCGTTGGGTGTTGTTCTACCGTGATTCCATTGTGCTCTTTAATATCAGTGTGGTGCATATGCCCACAATGTACGTATCTCTTTTTTGTATTTCCCCAAATTACTGGAAATTGTGCAGCAAAGATCAATGGCAGAGATTCTTTCTTAGCTAAGTGACCGTGATGCCACGCTAGCATCGTGTTTCCGTGTTGATGCACATAGTAAGGTAATTCAGAATCAATTACTACTATACGAGGTTCGTTCTCATACAACGCTTGAAACATTGCGCGTAGCCATACGCTAGATGAAACGTCATGGTTACCTTCTGCTAAAAGTAAAATTACTTTTTTATGTTTCCGCAATGCTAAAGCGCATACCGTACGCAATATTCTAATAGCGACATTTACCATTTTAGGCATACGTCCATCAGCAGTGAGTACGTGGCCATGCAATGGCGTCACTGCGGATATTGCTGAATCGTAGTGAAGGTAGTCACCTAATTGTGCTATCACACAAGTTTCAGCTGCTGGTGAGCTATCCACCATTTGTTTAAAACACCCAACCAATACCTCTTCCGCTATCTTTAAATCCCAGTCTCCAGTTAAGGTTTCTTTAGACCAGCTCAATTGCCCTACGTGACTGTCTGTCAATGTATATACGTTACATAAGTTACCATATGTTTTCAATGGCGATACAGTAGCTTCTAATACTGGAATCTCTTCGCACATGGCAGCAATAGCTGCTTTCAATACTTCAGCTTGCGCTTTAGAATCTTGAGACGTCTTTACCCATTGACCAATTATCTTACCATCCTTACCAATATATTGACTCACGCCTTTGATATTAAACCCAGATGGTACGTCTCTCGTATAGTCATGCTCGCTAGGTATGGTTAATGCAGCTCTATTCTTTAATCTTACGATAGATCTATCAATCGTAGTGGAATTTACTCCTAATGCTTTCGCAGCTTTTTTGTTACTGCCATACTTCTTAATAGCCTCGATATAATCTAAATCACGCTGTGTGGCAAACTGAATTAACTTAGAATGCATTTTTATAAATACTCCAATACCAAATGGTGGACGCATATATTGCCGTTCAATATATGCGAGCGTAGTGCCGTCTAACGCAGCATCTTTTTAGGTACGGGCATTGGCCTCCCAGATCTCTATAAATAGAAGCTCTAGACCAATTCTCATTATTGTCTATAGTGAAAAAGAAGAAGTGAAAAATAGATTTATGTGCAGAGCACACTCATCACACGATGCTGTATATTTAAAAATAAGCATAAACCTATACCAATTCCTTACGGTTTTGGTATAGGTTTATTTTGTTACTATTTGTAAATTACCATTTTAGGAAAGCTGGCTCAATGAGATCTGCGTCCCAACCCATTAATCTGAAAAGACTTTCTGGCTTAATAATGCCATTTTCCATGCTCACTCCTGGAATTGGTTTAATAGCATTTTTCATAGCATCCCTAGTGAATGTAGATTCTGACATGGATTCTAATGAAGGACTATAGTATTTTCGAGCATGAGTAATACCTGGCTCGGAGCAAAAATCAAAAGTTACAACTTCTAACAATTCGCGTTGTTTGATGCCAGAAATTCTAGTATCGTTAGTAAATGCGCGAATAGAAAAACAAACGTCTTCTTTAGGGTTTTCATAAGCTGCTTCTAATGCTGGAGCATATGGGCCGCTAGGTTTGATCTTACCCATGATAGCAATAATTGGCTTATTATTCTTATCCCGAACATTTTCGTAGTCTAACCAAATTTCTGAGAAGTGAGCACAAACGTTTTTCTCATCGATAGTCATCACGCGTTGAGCAAAGCTATCCATAGACTGTCCAGGCAAAGGCTTAGGATGACCTTGTTCTCCTTTGAGACAACCGGAGCTAATCCTACGCATAAAAGCACTAGAGCTAGTAAAGAGGTGCTTAGCACTCTCATAGGGGTAGTAGTCTCCAGCACTATTGAATACGTTTAAACCACCAATAGGCTGCGTGTAGTATCCGTATTGATCTTTAGGTAGTTTACCTTCTTTACCAGTACCAGAGAGAGTACTGCATGTAAAGCGTACTTGATTATTAGGACTCATGTTTGTAATCTTTCTACTATGCTATATTAACTATAAGATTGCGTATAGCTATCCGTATAAACTACTAAACTAAACTACGGATTTTACCAGAAATTACCATTCATTAGCTAGACCACAGAGTCTAGCATTTATGACGTATTAGAACAAACACCCCTACCCTGAGACTGTAATAGTCCTAGAGTAGGGAGAGTTATGATATTACGGATTTAACAAGCCACTAGCTGTAAGATCGATCATAGACCATTGCCCAACCTGTACAGTAAAGCCTATTCCTACTAAGAATAAATAATACGTAATACTAGTCGTGCCTAACGGCACTATGAATTCTGAATAAAATTGACCATCTACTACATTAATATCCCATGCTTTAATTGGACTAATGATGGTTCCCGGGCCGTTACAAGTACACACGACGCTATATGTGTTTTGATTTACTACCCAAGGGATTGGTTGGGTTACTGGTTCACAATTGCTGACACGTATTCTACCACTTATTGCAATGGTATTTCCTACGACACACGCAACATTCTGTTGAATAGCGTAACTTCCAGAGATAAGAGTTGGGGTGATGTTTAGCCAATTTCCAATTAAGTTATCAGACGAGATAGGCGCAGATAACGAATATGCGTTATTCGAAGTATTGAGTGCCCAATAATCTATGGTGGTTACTGTAGCAGTTACTAGGCTATCTCCAGAATTTAAATTAGTAAAACAGCCATTTCGCATTAAATTAGACGAATCCGTGACTGGGTAGGTACCACTATACTGCCCAGCATTATTATCCGAAATTGTACTATTATATCCATAATAATTTATTGGAAATATTTGCTTCAATAAACCTGCTAAATTATTAGCCATAATTTTAACGCCTTGTGGATCACTAGGATGTGTGCCATCTGCAGTATAAGCGTTTATTATCGAAATACTAGCGGGAGAGCCACCGGACAATGTATTTGTAGTTAAAGTAATTTCAAACGGATAACCGGTCGTGCTAGTGATAGTAAATGGACCACCGGCTGGTCCAGATACTATAAATGCATTGGAATACCCATTCGCGCCCCCAATTTGCCGCAGGGCGTTCAATACTTGAGAAGATGTTGCATTAAACGGAATTGCAGTAGTCCCGGTATAATTCACTCCCGAACTAATGGCTCCCCACTGTTGCAAAGATCCACCCACGATTTTAGTAGATACCTTAATAAAGAAGCTTCCAGAGGTGGCCCCACCTAGCGATAATGTCCAGTTAGCTTGATAGGCGGAGGTTTTAGGATCCACTAAGGAAGCATGATGGTCTACTAGTGGAATTCTATTTTTTGCAGAATAAGCCCTAATCCACGCATTGAATTGCATCTGATTAGATAAAATACTAGTGGGGTAAGTAGGCTGATATCCTTTTGGCGGAATAGTTGCTAAAATTGGTAAGGCATTAATTGATTGAATAGCGGCTACGCACGATTTAATATTTGCAATAGTCTGTTGCAAAGAGAGACCGCTGGTGGAGCTCATGTCGTTTGTGCCGGCCAGCAGAGCTACTATATCTGGAGTGTATGGGGCTACGCCTGTAGAAAAACGACCTAGGATGGAATCTGTTTTTTCACCAGGTATTCCAGCATTGTGAATTAATTTTACCACGTTACCAGCCAATACGGCAGCTATTGCGCCGTAGCTAATACCTTGCTGCTGTATTGGTGTAGACGCAGCATCCGTGTCTACACCAGCTACACTACCAGCAGTAATGCTATCTCCCCATACTACCAATCTAGGTCCATAAATTCGACCGATAATGCCTAACTGAGATGCTGCGCTACGGCCATTAGTATTTAATAGACTAGCCACGTTTCCGTTGCTATCAAAACCAAAGGTAGGTACCTTCATACTAGTATGCTGCAGCTGGTGCCCCCCCCCCAGCTGCCAGGCTAATGCTTCTTTATAAAATTTCGATATAGACATAAATACTTTCTCTGTTGTTGAATTACATATGATCATAAATCAAAAAAGAATATCGGCATATCCCCTACCCAAACCGTGAGGAATGGGTAGGGGTGTTTGGTTACAATTGGCTATTGCTAAAGTCCAACTCCGTATGAGATAACGCACGACCTTGAGCGTAGCTGAGCTTCAACATAGATATCTTTGCAGATACTCGATATGGAGAGCAGTCGTTCTCTTCGTAGCAATCCACGATCACCCCGAGTTCTTCCAACTTACGTAACACCAATACCAATTTAGTATGGTCTACTAACTTAGGCGTAATGGCGTCTATCCAGATCAGCATGTTACCTGGATCGGATACCAGATTCACCAATGATCGCTCACTAGGTAAGTATGGTACAATATACGTGCTCAGCATACGTGCTACTAAGTCAGGTATTCCGATGTAGTGCAAGTACGTACAGACGTCTGCTTCAGTACGTAAGTCTACTGCAGTGGAGGCTTTAATGTGATGGAAAGACATAATCACCCCCTCCAGGCTAGCATGATGCCAATAGAAGAAAATACGATTACGGTACCCACAGCGTAGGGCAATTCACCCAGACGATACCAGGCAGCGGCGCGCGTACGGCCAGTAGAGAAGATGCATGTAAACAAAGCGCCAGCGAGAGATTGATTTTTCATAGTAGTTCCTAGTGAGCGAGTTAGTTTAAGGCAATTTAATTGCCGAGTGTGAGTTTGAGTAAGTCCAACACCAATTTAGTTTGATGCTTCGCTTTAACGAGGCTAGCTGCAGTGAGCTCCCTGCCTCTAAAAGAGTCTTCAATGTCGTCTATGCGATCCATGATCGTGGTGAATTCCGATGGAGTGATTACGGTATCCAGGGCCAGGCGGCATATTTTTATCCGAATTATAACCATTCGATCTATAAAATTTTGACATTCATCGCGCAGTCTCTCCCATTCCAATAACACCGCCTCTCGCCCCAAAGCTTGTACATCTTTTAATGGTAGTTTTAAATCACCAGTATTAGCTAGAGCGAGGAATATTGAAAAGTTCATGATTGTTTAAAAATAGTGGACAGTAGACACACGATTCTACCCCCATAGAGAATAGAATCGCGCACCAGTAGATATCGCTTAGCCCAAAGACAAATCGATATCGAGTTCTGCTTCTATTTTGGTGAGTAGATCATCCAATTCAGCTTGGTTATAATTCACCATGCCGATCATCTTTTCTACCTCGTAGCACATAGCTAGGATGTGCGAGTTAGTCACGAGCCTGCGTTTGATACGCAGATTGACAACGCGCATTGCCGTAATGTCTCGCTCTAGGCGCTGTTTCTCGAGGATGAGTTGTTGGAGTTTTGTAAAGTTCATTGGGTTCTTTCCATCGGACATATTGTTCCCTGTAGCAAATAGTTGGGTGTATGAGAAGTATACCGGAGTTTACTTGGTTTGTTCTCAACATGGTAATATGTTGTCATAGAAATCTGCGATTCGATTAATTAAACAGCACTCGCCAACTATTAGACTTTAATTAGATCACGTGACCAGAATGCAGATCGTTGTAATGAGCGGTTCTCTCTTTTAGCATTTCTTTCTTAGTGTGATGATATTTTACTTGCTGATCCACGTTTGTTGCTACGTAATACAGAAACCTGCAATGACCAGCTCCCTTTCTATCCCTAAGACGACCCAGCGCTTGTACGTTAGATGCCACAGATGAAATAGCGGTAGTCATGATACTACATGCTAGATTAGCAATGTCGATAGCGGTTCCACCTGAGCCAATAGTTGTCACTCGAATATCTGCATCCAGCACGTTTTCATATGGGTCTTCACCCACGTATCTACGGATATCCAAATCTGGATATTTTACTTGTAGCCAAGTAGTCATTCTGGTACACATTTCCACTGTACTGGCAAAGATAATAGCGCGGTCTCCTGGTTTCTTATCTTTAAAATATCCAAATTGCAGTACGCTATCTAATAGCCTGAGATAGTTTAGCATCATTGGTACATTCATGAGAATGCTCTCTTCAAGTGCTGTGTGGCTATAGTCAGATCTACCTCTGTGATTTACCTTTATTTTGTTTACATCACCAAAAGCATAATGCACAGCCCACGCATCGATAAACTTAGGAATAGCATCTTTAGCTAAACGTGTATCTAGAGGAAACATTACGTTATGCATCTTCTTGATAAACGGATCACTACTGATCATAGTAGCCGATAGTGAAATGGAATAACGCACATTAGTGAAACAGTCAAGTTTGAAATAAAAATGAAAGTCCTGATGACACTCATCTATTAATCTTACGCCACATCCGATCCATTCGAAAAACTTGTCTGGCGTAGTAGCGTATCCTAGTTCTAGAGTTTCTTTACCACAGTCCTCATAATCAGTCATCCAGTTACGCCAGGTAGTACTAGATATGATAATTGCAGTAGCGGTAAAGTCCGTTTCTTGAGATATTTCCAATAATGCTTTTAACGATTTCCCACCTTGAACTAATATTATTTCTTCTGGATCGCAATCGTAAGTCTTAGTAAGATCATCTACCCATTTCTGTAAATACTTAGCTGCCACTACTACGCATATTCGTAACCCTATCTGTTTCATAGCTAACATTGCCGATATTGACTTACCAACTCCAGTAGCTAGTTCTGCTAGTCTAATCCTACATGGAGAATTAGCTAAGTGATCAATAATAGCTAATTGATTTTCACGTGCGGCCCATCCATCTTTCACCTTAATATCCACTTTCACAGCTTCTGGTTCTGGATGGATAATCCAATCTACTAGCTTATCCGTAAAGTAGAATCGCAATAGAAACTCTTTAAATTCTTCTAACGCATGAATATGGAATCTAAATTCTGTACGATTAGCAGCAGCACTAGCGAATACCTTATTCGGTACCTTGTTATAAATACCACCTGTTTGTTCCCACGTATATCCAATGAACCTACGTACGAAGGTGTTCACCAGCTCCTTCATTCTAGGACTAGCGCGAGTAATACAGAAGTTGTGTGTGAAGACATCTATCTGCCCATGCTTTATTAATTTGTCTGCTATTGATGACATTGTATCATATTCCTTATTGCGTACAGTACCCGAAATGAGTATCTGTGGGCTCACTGTACGCCTCACAGGATTCCCATGGTGTGTTTAATTAGATAGAGATAATTGATGACGCCTCAAGACCAAGAATACTTATCTAGTCCAGATATGCCTGGAGATTGTGCTAGGGCAGTCATAGCGTCACTATTGGATCTACCGATTAGCGCAGTACCCCATTTTCTACATTTAGCTAATCGCACAGCAGAGGGATTTTATCATCGTATTGAAGAGTTTCTAGAGAGTCATGGCTATGAGATGGCGTGGCATGCTACGCCTATGTATCACTTACATGAGGGAATAGACGTCTACCATTATATCAGTGGGCCATCGCCTCGAGGAGGGGGTCTATTTCACGCGGTAGTGGGATTAAATGGAAACGTGGTGCATGACCCTCATCCCAGTAGAGCAGGCATCCTGGGTCATCCTGATGCGTGGAACTATTCATTTCTAGTAAAGATTAAATGACAAACACCCCTACCCAGGACTCACGTCTGGGGTAGGGGATTATGTCCTCAATGAATTACTATTGTTTCTATAGGACCGTCTATCCTGGTATTGTAACCAGATTCTCCTGGTAGGAGGTTATCTGCATCGCTCATGACTATATCCAAGATGCCTAATCGGTAATAATCATCGGATTGAGGAGAGCCTAGTTTAACGTAATATTCTAAGTAGAACTCGCTAGCAGCTAGCAGGCCTGCTTGGTTACACTTTCTAGCTAAGAATCTCCAAGACTCTCCAGTGGGGTGTCCTAGATCATCCATAGTGAAGATTCCTTCTACGATCTCCTCACGCATATGGCGCTTAGCTATTAGCTTCATTACTCTCTCCATCGGATCTGGATCGAATGGTTCTATATTCATACGCAGTTCTGGTCTCTCATATCGTACGAAACCAAAGGTCTGCATAGTGTCACTCAATTCAGACCTAGGTCTACGTAGATAGAGCAGTATCCAAGGAGAAGTTTCTAGTGGTAGGGGTTCTTTAGACTCCTGCACCTTTATCTTACGCCTACTTGATGCCATACTTACTTAGCCACTCCACACCAGAGATTAGCTTATCCCACAGATTAACTGGATTAGATGTGGCTTTTAGAACAGCCACAGACTCTTCTAATTTTCCTACGCTAGAGCGTAAGCCAGTAATTACGTCGTACAGCTCACTACCAGTCGATGTACCAACATAACCGATATTGTTGCTGTTGCTGATTGAAACGGGATAGTGGTATAGTCCGCTAGAAAACTTCAGTCCAGTGATGCGAGCAAAGCTCTCTGCAAATTCAAAGGTATTAAATACGCGAGTAACATTACCTACAACAAAGTAATACCTAGCGTGAGCAGCTGGCACCACATAACCGTGTTTGTTTACTATACCTTCGATTTCTCGTTTCAGATACACGCCAGCCCAGTAAGCTGCCTTCTCCACGCTAAAGCGAGCCTGCTCTGCTTCTTCCGCAGCTTTAATAGCGTTTTCTGCATCTAGTGCTTTCTGTACAGCCAGATTTCTCTCAAACGTATACTGATTATACTCAGCGGTATGCTTATCGAATAGCAGATCTAGCAAAATAGATTGGTCGTATATAGGCGCTTTGCCTGGTGATTCTAGTGGTTTAGAATCATCGTCCTTAGCTCGAAATGACAATGGGCTTGAAAATAAATCATTCATTAGTTAGCTCCTTTGGTTTTTCAATTTCACCGGGCACTCTCCTCACCCACATCTTTAATAGCGAGGAGAAGCGATTGGTATCTAACATAGCTCCAGCTGCAGCCCTATGGCCTCCACCTTGAAAACGTTTAGCTAGTGCACTCACATCCACGCCAGTATCTTCTTTACTTCTAAAGCTCAGATAAGCATTTACGCTATTTAGACTATAAACTACAGCAAATGGAAATTCTTCAGCTAGAATACTACCTATCTCACTAGCTAGAAAGTGTGGTGCGTTTACAGCAGCTCCATGAAATCCATGGATCAGTACAGGTTCAGCTAGAGCTGCAATATTCCTAGCAAACTCAGTGCGCATGAGCACTCTAGTCTTAGATACCTCTACCAAGCTATCATAAGTAGCCTTATCAGAGTTTAGTAATACGTCCCACGCTTCAAACGTCTTAGGTACGCTATTGAGTAGTTCATAGATGCATTTAGTATCTTCATATTTGAACCTCCACAGATCCCTATCTTCTATACGTTCTACCCAATGAGTAAGTCGTAAATACTCCTGATCTGTTTCTGACCATACTGGCGTAATACCAAACTCATCGTCTAGATACTCCAGAGCCATCCCACACCCAGATTGTTCTTTTGAAAACAAGACAGTGCATCCTGTATTACAAATACTTCTGTAAGTAAATGGTTTCTTACCTACAAATGGCTTACTGGCTAATACATTGTTTCTCTCATTTACGTGAAGAGGTAAATTTGGAAAGATTAGAGTATCCGCGTGGATTACATGATCCTGGTATGCGCTTAAGTGATGATCTAATGTCACTAGTGATGCCGCGTATTCAAAGTACTTTTTCATATCTGCTGGAGAATATGAAAAATCTAATACAAACACGTGTTTACCATCAGAGTTTGGAGGCACATCTCCGTATTGCACTTCTACGAATTCACAAGACGTTTTGTAGTTTGGTATATTCTTTTTAAAGGCTTTCCAGAATAGGAACAAACTCAAGTATCCATCGGTGCAATTTTTATGCCCTAGTATTAAGTATTTGGTAGACAATTATAATTCTCCTTAGTTACCGATTTCTTACCAGACTCTACGCCCAGAGCGAACATCTTGTCCAATGATACCCAGGTAGCATGGTCTTCAGGAGATACTTCTTCTAGCGCATCTAGAATCCATTCCCCCAACACTTCGTTTTCTTTATCCATGATCGCCTGGACTGAAGGACTGTCATGGTAGTAGTTAGCCATGCGCATCTGGAAATAGTCGAATATCGCTTTAGCGCCAGCTTTGAAGTCATCCGATGCTGGCTTAGTTACAATTGGTTCTTCTGTATTCATTTTGTTTTTAGTTAAAAAGTGATTTAAACATTTCCCAATAACTGCGAGGAGCGCTAGTATCGCTGAATTCGTCGCGTGTTAGATATTTAATTGGATCTTTAGCATCATCCAATCGCTGCGTTATCAAGTCTGGCATCTCTCTCAAGAACTTCAGCACAGAGCGTAGGTGCTCGTCTTCGGTATCATTAAACGAAATAGGCAGCAGATATACGCAGGTGTGAAATAGTTCTGAAATTTCATACCTGCTGAGATCTGCTATCTTGGATTCTTCAAATGACCGAATAGTGCGCATATTAGCAGCACCGGTATTGTTCCAATAGAGGTATTTGCTGCTGATGTTATTGAGCTTTACTGGATAGTCCAGACTCATGAATTCTGTATGAATTCCAATGCCTAGGGATTTGGCAGCAGCGTAGAAGTCGTGAAAGCGAAATACCAAATTCTTCTTACAATAACCGTCTAGCCATTTAAGTAGAACTCGCTCCACGGCTATTGAACTCAATCCAATAGCTTTGACGTAATCGAATTTTTCATCAGAGACTGCCTCTTCTGCGAGGGCATTCCTCAGTTCCAGATTCTTAGTGAGATTGCGAGCGATAGCGGCTCTCTTATCTGATCGTATTTTGTATGTCATGTAAATATTCCTGTTTAGTTTCAAATGGTTAATTGGTTTATATGTTTAAAAAACAAAGCAACATACGCGCCCTACCCTAGCTAGATAGCCGGGGTAGGGAATATGCCGCTCATATTTCTTCAGAATAGCTCAATTCCAATCGTTCTTTACTAGCTCGAGCTATGTGTCTATCCACAGCCCGTCTAGCTAGCGTCAGATGCCTCAGGGCGTGCTCGTAATCAGCACTGGGCGTATCTGTATTCAATTCATCGATATGCGCATACAGAGCGTCTAAAGCGGCCTGACTATGGAGCCGCCCGATCTCTCGACCCCGCGTCATTGATCCATCTCTCCATTAGTGGGAACGCGGCGTATCAGACCCGCTTCGTTCTTTTTATGAAAAGCATCAGACGCTTTCTCTTGCTCTACCCGTACAGCCTCTTTAGCTTTTTGACTAGGAGAGAAATCGCAGCCTACCAAGAGAAATATGATCGTTAGAATTAAAGCATTCATTCAGACTCCTTTGTAATTTCGCTAAAACTAATCAAGTCCAATAGACCACCCAAGTCCTTAGTAGCCTGATCAATAGAACGAATTACCAATGATACTGCTACACTGACGTCAGAATCCGTTTGTGCTTTCTCAGCAAACTTCCTACGTACACTTTCGGCCACGTGGTGTAGAAACAAGGCATCCGACATGCAATCCAGTACGAAAGTACCTTGGCGCTTATCTGATCCCAATGCGGCAGGCATGACCGCACTCAAACTAAATGAGTTAATGAATGTGGCTGGCTCCGCATTTTCATCTGCTGTATGTTGGTACTGAACCTTACGGCTCAACGTGCACAGTAGATCGTCATTTTCATTAGACATGGCTGCTGGCGCATAGAACTCGGAAATGAGTTCAGAAGTTACGTTAGTAATGTTTTCGTTTTTCATATTAGTTTCCAGGTATTTAGTTAAATTCAATTTTAATAGCTAATCTGCCCATGGTGGTATCTTCGATTGTAGTACCACGCATTTCGATCATAGCTTCAAAGCGATATGAGGTATCGGTTCTACTATACGACTCTCGCAAGGCGATCGACACGATGTCTGAGCGCATGTATTGGCAGTCTGGTACCTGTGCTACCAAATTCTTTAAAAACGCACTGATGACCGTATGCGGACTTCTGTGCATGTTGTACACATATTCGTGACAAGCTCTAGGTAAGGTAACTGTAAACTCACGATAGTGTTTAGTTACTACTCCTTTAGTAAAATCTACGCTCATACGCCGCTGGTCCTAGCTTGTGCGATCATAGCTTTAATGTGCATATCCAAAGCTGAGATCACATATTTAGCAGCATCATCCATGGGTATGTTAGGATTTACGGTAATGCCATCCATACTGATTCGCATGACTTCTACTGGAGCACCCGTTTGCTGTTCAGTAAAGTTAAATACGATAGTGTTTTCTGGAATAGATTCATCCAGGCCTATGATTGGATTAAAGATTTCAGATTCGGACATTTTGAATTTCTAGAGTTTAGTTAAGTATGGAATTTAGAAAGGTAGCTATGGTCTCGAATAGTTACGCCCTACCATTATTTTCAGTTATTCTAACGTGATTACCAAAGTAATCTTGCACGACAATACTTCGGCGTCTGGTACTGACTTAAAGTAAGCCGCATATGTGAACATATGCAGATCGGCGTGTTTGTTAGCGCCACGAAACGCAATATCTTCAAACTCAACCGAGATTGCATGTTTAGCGTTCAGCTGCGCCAGAGTTTCAGTTAGTAGCCGAATATGCGATGCTGGAGTGCCTTCAAATATTTGATCAATCTTCTTTAATTGCGCTTTAGGCACACTAATCGAATACGCATGTTCTACGGACTGAGAGGCTGCTATTTTCAATGATTTTGGCATTAGATTCCTTTTGTTAAATATCCCTACCCAGATTGGTTAGTTCTGGGTAGGGATTATATTACTTACAAATTGCCTACGCCTTGCAAGACTTCTTGTGGTAGGATAGCTGCATCAAAGATGTGGTTTAGCCTATTTGTCTGCATATAACTACTAGGGTCCATGAAGCAACTCCTATGGCCCTGATAGCCCATATGCGCAGAGATAGATCTGTTTTCCAACAGCATCTTCAAGACACCCATTCCGCCACTAGTCCACGGTTTAGGTAGGTCATAATTACCAGCAGTAGCATCTACCACCATAGAGCTGTACGCTATGATTTCTAGGACAGACAGATTAACCGTCAAGCGCCTATTAACCAAGTCGTGAAACTCTACGATGAACGCCTGAGGAGATACCACATTGCTGCGCTTCTCCATTTCTACGGCAGTACTTTCTAACATCTTCGCAATTTCCTTTGGTATTCAAATGAGTTCGTTAGACTCACCCCGCACCACTACGTGCTCCGCTGCATCTCTCGATACAGAATAGAATATATCATCACCCTCCTAATAGGTAGGGTGCTTCCCGTTTCAGCTCACTTGAGCCTACTTGCCTCACGGCAATATTCGTTGAACCTTACCCTATACGGGTCTTGGCTGCGGATTTTCTAATCCCACACACTGTTACCATACCTGAGTAATTACTTCAGCCACTCACAGCTTTCGCATATAAGTTTGGTAGTGTAGGTTCTAAAGATTTTCCCGCAATTAAAGAAGTGTTTCAATAGTCATTACTGACTAAGGGTCCAAATATTAAAATTGACTGATGCGAAGACATAGAAAAGTGTACCATCGGTAGCACCAGCAGTGGTTTGCTGTAATCCCACTTACTCATATCGAATATGTACTTACCGCTATCTGTTACAGAATATCCATGTGCTTTAGCATATCGTAGAAAGTCATGCGATAGACTGCTGCGCCTATCGTTCACATTCACAGCTAGACTGGTAATCTCAGTGATCTTACCGTCATAGACCTCGATGCCTATCATAGGAAATTCAGATACACGACTCACGTTTAACTGGTCTACATTGTCCACCAGTTTGACATCGGGCAGGCCTGGTGCGTCGTGCGTATTAATGTGTATCTTTACTTCCTTGCCTTTCAACTTCTCATTCAAGAAGAACTTATTGCCATTCAACTCACTAGAGAGATATTTCTTCTCCAGTGGTTTCAAGACAATACCTTCTACTTTACTAGAGCCATCAAAGTGCTTAGTAGATAGAATCAATTGGCCCAGGATAGCGGTCATGCTCACGCAAGTGATGTGACCTAGATTAGCATTCTTAGGCACAGCTAATGCTGCTTCCCCATAGCAAACTTCACATACTCCGTGTGGGTCTGGGTGCATACAGCCTCCAAACACACTGCGTAATTTGAGTGTCTTGCCCATTAAATGCTTATCGCTCTTACGCACTATCTTGAGGCTATTAGTTTCTTCATCCAGATAGTACTTACCAGCAATAGTAATCAAGTCACTACTACCGATTTTAGTGACTCCTTCATAGCGCTCATCACGCACGTGCCAGAGTAAGTAATGCGTACTACCACAGTCTCCCATATGCAGGTGCTTTACGTTCTGACAGACCAGTTGTTGTCTACGTGAAAAGTATTCACTGTCTTGGAGTGGCTTCTCTGAGTTCATGAGACTCTTAGCTGCACTACGAGATTCAATGAGAGCTTCATACAGACTACGGATGCCACTGATATAGCTAGCCATGACCGGCTCTCTAAAGATATCGCTATCCACGTCAGTAATAAATCCACGAGGCCCCAAGCACTGCAGCGCCTGGCCCATACGAGCTATGCCTGTACGAATGGCAATAGCTAGTGGATTATGTTTGAAATCTGGATTACTACTGATTTGAGATTGCAACAGCTTAGTAATGGAGTCCATACCAGCTTGCGTAGGAGGCACTTCAGCTAGAGCTTTAGAGACTACTGGATGCGTAGTGATTTCAAGAAAGTCCGTTATGTCCAAAGACGTGGTCCATGCCTCCAATCGAATAGATAACTCGTTATAGATTTCATTAGTAATCTCATAGCCCAGTTTAGCTAAATCATCCAGCAGTTGTTTCCTATCTGGAGTAATACTAGCATACGCATCGTAGACGCTCCACAATACAGAATTGATTAGTTTCAAGTGAGCGCCGTGAGGCGTCTCTCCGTCTCCAATCAATGTCTGTAAGTGATGCGCTTTGAGTAACGGAGTATACGGATACTTTTGATGCATCTTCCACACATAGTGAGAGAATAGAGTGGCTCGTTCATTGGTAATGACTTCCCCATCTTCAAAGATTAATACCATATCTCCAAAGAGTTTCTCATGCAACTCCTTAGTGTCATACTCCAATAATTTCTTAGCGCTGATTCTTAACATTAGCTTCCTTATTTAGTAGTGACTGGAGTTTGGTAATTTACGTTTTTGTATGGCACATACTTAAAGCTGAATCCAGATACGCTACAGATGTGTTTCAAGATCTGCAGTGGCTTAGATCCACCAAATGGTATCTTATTCCTATCTACCAGGTTCTTAATCTTAGTGGGTTCTGGACTATCCAACAATGCTTCCACTATGGCTTTGTGAGTCAACGGGTTATTGTTTCTGTCCATCATCTCAGCTAAGAATCGGTCTCCAGCATAAGACACAGCAATGCGCACTTCTGCTTCACCCATGCCACGCACTGCTTGATTACGCGCTGGTTTAGCATACTTATCCTCTCTGGTCAGAGGAGCTAATACGCCAAAGTGCTGAAACTTACCTGATGAGACTGCACTTTGCTCAGCTACTTTATCGAGCAACAACATGTACACTCCGGCAATCCTTATCGATTTGATCGTAGTGCGCTCTATCCCAGAATTACCTCTGTACGTTACTGGACCATATAGAGGTCTATATCCAGCAGAAATTCCTTTATTGATTGGATTATACGGAGCAGTCAGGCTAGTAATACCCGCTTCATTTACGTTACTAATTCCGACAATAATGTCTGGAGTACAGACTTGATTATCGTTAGGAATATGTAGCGCTATCTCGCGTTCTATGATTTGCGCTAAATACTCAGCTGGAGTATCGGTTACTTGACTATCATTAAACCAACTCCTCATTACTGGAGAGCAGATCGCATAATAGCCTAGCAGATAATCGAATACTGTTTGTACCAGTGCTTGTGGTAGCGTATTCAAATGCGCTAGAGCTTTCTTTTCACGCGTATGTGGTTCTATCTTTAGTTCATGACAGATACGCTTATAAATATCCCTAGATGCAGCATTGATGTATTGTTCATACAACCTGGATGGATTAGCTCGGTTGATGGTGGAATTAGGATCGAAGATGACGTCCGCTCTGTTTCCATCAGAGTCTACGGGCATATCCGATTCTTTAATAATCTGACAAAAAACTCCTTTACCCTTTGTGTTCAAGCAATTTCGTGACGATTGCTCAGCGCCATTACGCGCATCTACATGTCTCCATGCAGAACAGACTATATCTTCGCTCTACCATATTCGATAGTGCGCCTCCTATTTCGAGCCACTTGGCTCTACACCGTAGTAAGCGGTTAGTCGTTGAACTCGCTCCTTCACTATTATTAGTGGTCAGGAGATCAGCTGCGGATTGAGCAATCCAATACCTTGTTACCATACCCAATTAGTTAGATTGGCCATCCATATATTTCGATATAAATTTGGTAGTATTGGCTCTAAGCTTATTCCCGCAATTAAGGAAGATATCATTTAATTATTACTAATTAATGAGGCATGTAAGCTAATCTTTATTTAAATAAGAAACTAAGTACTGGTCATAATGTTTAGGACGGATTACCATCCTATTTATGGTTTTTGTAGTAATACCTAATGCCTTTTGAGCATCAATTACCGAATTAAAAACCACTTCTTCATTAGTACTCTTATTAATCACCTTTGTGCGAAAGGTGATTCTTTCAAACGAGGTATACTCGGTTGGCCAAGGATCATCAGATTTTCTTCTGAACAAATAGCCATTTATGACTTTACGACCATTTGAAACCGCAGCGAGTCTCACATATTCTTTTTGAATATTAAGCGCCCTACCGCATTCTGCTATGAATGGGTATTCCGTAATACACCCATCAGCAATGCGTAATACTTGTACTGGCCTAGTATCGTACTGATCCGTTACAACGAACACGTGGTCGGGGTGTCTACTCCTGACTAATTTCATTATAGCCGGCATTCCCGAACTTTGCGCTGGAGATAATTTAAATACTTTAGCAAATTCCTTATTCCCATGAAAACGCTTAGTTTCACCATTAGGATAAGTAACGTCGATTAAAAATCTTCCAGCGACGACAGGGGAAGTTAGGTTGTGTTTTTCATAATACCACGGCCTAGTATCCCCTTCTCTACGTATCTCAAAACGATCGTAAGCTAGTTTGCTAATTCTAACCGGCTTTTCGCTTTTAATACTGTTCGCCGTATTATTAACGCTAGAAACATTCGCTACCTCGCGCATATAGTCGTTAGCTACCGACAGACTAAAGTGCTCAGTAATTTCTCCAGTGGTAATATCCCTTACGGTATGTGGGGAATTATCTGTCCTAAGCCCATTATCAAAAGCGTGGATAATATTTTCACTTGGAGTTACCCATTCTAAATTACTTAATACATTATTGAATTTATTACCGTCAATATGGTTAATATAAAACTTAGTTTCTGGGAAGTCATTAGCCAACCACGCCAGACATAATAGCCTATGCACCCCAGTAGGTGTGGCACGCATAATCCTACCGTCGTAGAGAGAACTGTAACAATACCCGGATTTAATAATATTTAGTATTAAATTATCGGCTATTCTAAGTATTACTCCGTCACGACTTATTGCGCATCTAGTGTAGTTCGGTATTATTCTAAACTTCTTGGCATCGTCTAAATATATAGGACTGGAAAATACGGTGGTATATGGCCAACTTCTTTTCCAATTAACACATTTTACAAAACCAATATGTGTGAATAATTTATGCACTAAATGCGTAGGTAACACTACGCCAAATATTGCTACGTTTAATAACCAATTAATATCTAAGATTCGATCAATACCGTACATCTTAATTTTAACCATTTCATTTTGAACGCCCGGATCGCACTCCAGATCGTCCTTCCAAAATCTCATATCCTTGTCTATAAACCAACTATCGGTACCTGGGATAGGATAGCGCATTATTACCTCCTAAAAAGTGCTCTATCGTATCCCGTCTGAAAACTCATTTCTTATTTAAAATCAAATTAACTTATCGTTTACCACTGCAGTCGGTTAGCTTGTATGCTTTATTAGGTATTGTCTCGTATTCAATTACGAACTCTACGCGATAAGTATCTAACGGTGCCTTACGATACAGTTTGAATACTCGTTGTTTACCGCCTTCAGTTAGCACTGCTTCAGCTTGCACCACCATCTGATGAAATTCAGGAGTGACCTGTAAGCTGTCTCCGCGCATGAATTTAAACTTCTTCCAAGCAGCCAGGATCTTTTGATGAAACTGTCTACGAGCAGCATCATACTTCTGTGCTTGTGCATCCATATGCTTTTCAGCATAGTTGGTATCTGCTAAATCGTGATGCACTTTAATATCGATCACGCGGCCTCCAGCGCCTTCGACATAGATCGTAGTATCGAAGTTATAGTCCACTTCCTGCGTAGAAGTTACTCCTTGTTCGATGATAGCTAATTCTGGCTGGTCATAGCTACGCAGCGCCATGAGGATACCATCTGGCCTAATCACATCTCCAATGTCTGGAAATGGCTTGTAATTAGTATCGTCTCCGTATAGGTTCAGAGCAAACTTCTTCTTACCCCATTCTACTACGCGGGTCTCGTATGTCCTAAAGCCTAACTTAGGTAGAAAGGTTTCGGATACGAGAATACCATCTTCAGACGCAGCAGGATGTGTCATGTACGCCACATTAGCTTGGATACCAAACTTGTACCCACCGTCATCGGTAATGGTTGGTGAGTCTAGGAATACCGTTCCCTTAGGAATCACTCCACCAATTCTAATGAGATTTAATCCTTTCTTCTTAGCAAAACGAAATCCAAAGTACTGGTGGTTAGAACAATATTCGGATAGAGTGATGATGCCAATCTGTTTGGTTTCTACATCTTCATAGATGACGATGGTGGTGGGATTTTGCTTGATCGTGTCGATACCCATGGTAATTGGATAACGCTCTACGATGTCTAGGATCAAACCGTCGCAAGGCATCTCTACTTTGAAAGTGTACTTACCATACTCGTGTTCCATACCGGTTTGGATAGGTCGTTCGGTATTACCAGCTACCACCAGCATTTGGCCTAAGTGTGATGCGAACATTTGCAGGCGTGAAGAGCTCACGTGCGAATTAAAAACGTTAAGTGAACACGGTCCCCACCATTTGCTAGACATTTCGTTTACATTAGTTTTTGTATGCATTGAATTCCTTTTTAGTTTAAATTAATAACGAACAGATGGTCAGTCTGATTCCAAAGAGATAATATATCGCCATAGGCTTTTGCATCACAATCGAGCAATCTAATGTAAATATAAGGATTAATATGAAAGTAGATGAACAAATGACGACCAGTGGAAATGTAGACTTCTTCAAGCCTAGTTTCCGTTATACGCTGGAGAGTCATCTCCCCTATCTCTTAGGACTAACCACCACTAGAGCGGTATCGGTAGATCCTCACGATGCTATTGTGTACAATCAGGATCTGTATGGATACTTATTATCTATTAGTGTACTACCGTGCTATCATTGGGTAATTATGCGATTGAATGGATTCTTTACTCCTGCTGAGTTTGATTCCACCGTAGTTACTATACTGATTCCTAATTTCAATGAATTAGAATCTCTACGTCAGAGCTGGAACGCTACTACGACTATTGGTAGTTAAAAATATAATTGATATACGTATTCCCCTACTCTTGGCTTGTGGCTAAGAGTAGGGGCGTATGCTACTATGCTTTAAATTCCACCATACCCGTAGTTGGGTTGCTGTGGGTAGCCTCCTGCATATTGGTTAGGGTAGCCTGGTGGTTGTTGGTATCCACCGTATCCTCCAGGATTGCCCATAGGAGCTGGTCTGGCAAAGGCCGGTACACTCTGACGATTAGCCAATGGCCCTGGAGGGGGTGCGGGCTGGTACTGTCCTCCATACGCTCCAGGCATACTCATGGCCGTAGCAGCAGCCAATTGTGGAGACCTACGAATAGATTCCGCAAAGTCTACTTTACCATTAGCCGTAGTGACCACCACTGGTCCAGTGGGCATTTGTGGCATGGGTTGTTGGCCATACATTCCTGGCTGAGCGTAGCCCATAGGAGGCTGTTGGTACTGCATTGGTGCAGCCATTGCTGGTGCTGCTACGTTCTGAATAGCGGCTGGTGTAAACTGAGCTGGAGCAGCTGCGCAGGTAGATCCTTCATTTCCTTGTTGTGGAGGAGTGAGCCTCAAGTCGATTGCATATTGTTCCAGATCGTTGAGTTCAGATACCCATTCATCTTCATAGCGCAGCTCTTTGAGACTCTCTTGGATATCTCCATAATCGTCTACGATAGCATTGATACCAGATGCCAGACTCATGACTGCTTGCAAGAGGCAGTCTAGTGTAGGAGCTGTATCGCTCATACTACCACGGCTATATGCGTCTGGTGTAGCAATCCCAGGAAACAGATAGTCCAGCACGTTCTTGAACACCAATACGTCTCGTTTACGCATCTTGACGCCATAGATAATTGGTTCATTCTTCTCGATAGACTTGACCAATTCTTCATAGAGAGGAAAGAGCACCATAGCGCCACGCCTATGGTTCTTACCACCTACTACTGCACTCTTACGAATGAAGATGTGTACGAAGCACTTATCGATATTTCCTAGAGGCATAGCTTTCACTAATGCCTTATAGGAATCGTTAGTCTTCTCATCCACGTTCTTCAAGATACTAATGAGTTCAAACTGGCCTGGCTTCAATTGAGAGTGCAGCCCAGTGCTGCTAGCAATTACCAATAGATGACCCAACAACGTCTGCAAGGAATAATTGAGCTTCAGATTAGCATTATTTCGAAACTTAGCCATGACTTCAGATTCACCACGCATGATATTCTCGTGCATCGGATGAAACATGACCACATCGCTCTTATCCTGCTTAGCCATGTATTCCTTAGTAGGCAATACCAGTCTTTTATTACCTACAGATTGAGGCGTAGTAGCATTACCTATCTTAGCGCTGATCATTCCAGCGTCATCTACGATCATGCATCCTGCATCCAAGATGTGTTTATAAAACTCCAACAGCTTTGTCATTTACGTAATCCTTTCTTCAATTAAATTTGTCCCAGTACAGAGCCTGTTTCCAGGTATGCTGCGCTGGTGCGTTGCCTACTAATAGTGGAATCGTTTTCTACCAAGTCAGTTACCAAGCTATTAAAGTCTTTAGTAATGCCTTCGAACATATTGCGATTATTAGTCACGATAGGAGCCATCAGTGAGTCACAAAACGTAGGAAATACGAATGGTGTCAATGGTTCACCAGCTAGTGCTACTTCTATCCAAGTCTCACCCAAGAAATCACAATTCACATCCAGACTGAAAGGCACCGTATTACCATAAGACAAGCTCATGAGTAATTCGTTATTCAATCTAAACGTAATAGCTTGTGCTTCTGTACTCAGATCAGCTGCATTATAGCCTCGAATAGTGGCGATAGTGGTTTGAATACTGCCGTCCAACGTCATATTGGTGGCTCTAAAGTGCAGTCGATTGATACACAGACTGCTCATATACCCAGGCAATGCTTGAGCCAGTGCAGTAGCAAAGAGCGTCACGCCGTCACTGCCGTGCCAGGCTTGTGTACTACCAGCCACGTGCATGTTGTTACCACCAAATGTCACCACGTTCATGACTTGCTGTGCATTACTATCGATCTTCAACAACTCATCCAGAGTGAAGAAGTTGTCTGGTAACATACGACCCATCCTACGCCGATTAGTCATGATCGCAGAGATGAATTCATTCTCATTGATATCCAGACTACGAATAGCATTAGTAGCCGATTGATAGATCTCAGTAGTGTTACTAGTATCTACGCCGCGCGCTGCTTGCAAATAACTGTCTAGCGTACTAGCGATATAGCTAGGAGTGATGTTGTTAGATCTGCGGTTCAATACTCCCCTAGTAGACAGGTGAGCCGTAGTGTCGATGATCATCTCTTCACCATTTCCACTGAGCTCTTGGACTTCCATATTCCCAATTACATTCTCAGGACGCATAGAGTATACCGTACTATTACCCAATGCGCCTTGATAGGCCGTATTGGTCAATACCTGGCTGCTGTCGATCAGACTCATGTGGGTCTGACGACCTACTGGCGTGGTGACTTGCGTATGCTTCAGAGTAGCAATATTGTTTACGAAGAACGGCATCGCTGGATTGACTAAACCACCATGAGACACATCAGCAAACTCAGTATACCCACTGATATATGTGGTCTTAATACTACCCATGTGGTCTTCCATTTGCAGTTCCAATAGAAAGCGCAGGCGCGGCGTCTCCCAGCCGTGAGCGATACCTACCGTTTGCTCTGGAGTAGCGTCCGGCATGATGACGTCATTTGCAATACGGGCGATCAGAGGTGCTGTAATTTGAGCCTTATTCTCAATAGCACTGAGCAGTCGGTTACGCGTATTAGCATCCACGTGAGAGCTATAGGGCCTACGGTATTGATTGTTATACGTTCCAGCTCGCTGGATAATAAACTTCACTACACGCAGCACTTTAACTCCGTACATGTTCATCGAATTATTGGGATATCCATAAGACATTAGTTTTTCCTTTAGTTTAATTAAATGGTTACACCAGGCATTCCTACCTTCGGCCTGCTGGCACACTCGATCGCCAATTTAGCCAGAGCTATCTTGATATCGTGCGGGCAGCTGTAGCGCCTATTCGATTGATTACCTATCAGTTCTGTAGCATACTTGTCTGGCATTGTCAGTATCCAATCTCGCACTCCTAATTGTTCTGCCACGCTGTCGATAGCTACTACTGCCACGTTTGGTGGGATAGTATTCTTACGCTTACTAGAGATTTTGTTAAATGGAAACAATACAGCCAATTGCTCAGATTGCTCTTTAGTAATACGCGCCATACTGCCGATACCACTATGTTGAATAGCCACACTACTATCACTAGCCACCGCTGTCAGTAAGCCAGCTATTTTCTTATGGCCGTGCTGCCACGCCCAGGTCTGTGCGATACAGAGCACTTTAATCATAGTCACTTTCTTTAAGTGATAGATGCCTCGTGGTGGAATAATGGGTGCCACTATCCACTGAGCCATACTGGTCTGACCTGGATGTATAGTTTCTTTCTGAACCAGCATAGCTGCTTCGTAAAACTGCTCTAACAGGTTTAGATCCATATTTGGATCTAATTGCAGTGCAGCCACTTTATAATGCTTAGCGTGGTGTTCGATTACTGCGATGTCTCCAATCGAATGTTCCGCTTTAATCTTAAAGTTTTCCATCCGACTAGCGCCGTGCTCGTCGTCCCTATCTGCATCGAAAATCTTACTGTGAATAGGATTTCCAAACAGATGTGTACCAGCTCCCGTGTTCTTAGCTACTAGATCGTTGTAAATAGTCACGACCAGATTAGCGTTAGCGTCTAATCCTTTTAGATCTCCAATACACAATCGCTTCACGCATAGAGTAGCCAATGCCCACTGAGCGTGATCCTCAGTACCTACTCCTCCGATGATGATCGACGGCAGTGCCTGGTCTGGCTGCAGATTACCCACGATATACTCGCGCAGCTTTACCATAGCGCCAGAGTCTACGATCTTAGCCTGGGCTATTAGTCCAAACGCATAGTACTCTTTAAACGCAGTACCAGTCTCACTACCAGTGCGGTATACAAACTCACCCCAGATAGGAATCATAGCTCGCATACTCAATACCAACGCTAAGAGATTATAGTAATCTGGTTTAGTATAGGTACGCTCACGAGAGAACGGACGTTCATCGGAATGCACATAGGTGTCTTCTACATCGGCTGGTACGCGAATGTCTGTGTGAAAAGACATCCACCTACGTATGTCTTCAATTTCATGCTGATCATAGAGCTGCTTTACTAGAGGCATCAGTGCTACGCATAGTGGTCCGGTAGAATAATGGTCTTCGAATGCAGCACGTATTTTTACATACGTCTCAAAGATACGTTCTTGTTTTACTGGTTGGAGAGATGCCCAATATAGATTAATGTATTCCGTTACGGTGTTTCGCACGAGTGCGGCTTTGTTATATGAACTGACCTCAAACGCACAGCAAGCACCCCCATGCTCCATAGTAGCAGTAGCGGTATTACCCTCAATCACGATTTCCATTTTCATATTTTTAGATTCCTAGGTTGGTTCTCATTTGGTTACATTTAGATAATATATCGCCATAAATTGATGGAGCATAGTAGCCCATATTTTAGTATAGACACACATTGCCCACCCATCCGTATTAAGCGTTAGGCCTAATACGGATGAGATGAGGTTATATGTCTATCTAAATGAATCATGTCGAGGGTCTCTCGGGTTGTGTTTGGGTTGGGTATTACCGGTGTTTTACATGGTTTCCGGCACCATGGCGTATCTAGTATTCTAGGGTAGCTCTATTGATCACCAGGGAATATCTGCTCCGATATCATCACCTGCTGGCGCTGCTGCCGGAGCAGCTGCTGGTCGTTGTTGGTATCCACCACCACC
>Ga0208259_1000141_pt1 | contig 26941 bp, 29 predicted proteins | sample CryBogCBH22May08_FD_184618 | JGI IMG/M metagenome (GOLD analysis project Ga0208259, IMG submission 184618) | Freshwater microbial communities from Crystal Bog, Wisconsin, USA - CBH22May08 (SPAdes) | ecosystem: Environmental > Aquatic > Freshwater > Lake | place: Crystal Bog, Wisconsin, USA... | reverse complement strand
CGTTTGCTGCGGAAGATGGGGCTGGAGGCGGTGTGCCAGAAACCCAACACCAGCCAGCGGAACCCGGAACATAAGGTCTACCCCTACCTGTTGCGCGGACTGGTGATTGACCGTTGCGACCAAGTGTTGGGCACTGACATTACCTATATCCGTCTGGCATCGGGCTTTGTCTGCACAATTACTTAAAAAATTATGCCGCTGTTTAGAACTATTTTTTCATCCGATACTTACCATCGTTATGCCCTATGAATACATTCTCACTGTCTTATCTTCATAAAGTGCTCATCGAGAAAAACGCTTTTATCTATCATGGAGCTGGTATTGCTAAAGGTGTTGGAAATGTATCCACTAATGCTATTCCGTTTCTTGATCGACTGCGAAACGTAATTACGCAGGATCTAGAAGTCTGTTGTTCAACGGTAAAATTTGGCGATAGCGAGTCAAATCTAGATTTCTGGGGGAAGATAGGGCTAATATTGTGGCCTAGGAGTCATAATTCAATTACCTTGGTTTCACCGATAGATTCGGGAACAATTCCTGACCCGAATAACTTTGGAAGACGCCAGATCACACGACTACCAATTACTTCGGACGCACTTGTGAATAGTATAGACTACCGCCCCACGCGGAAAGCAAACGAATGGTGTGTTCTTGACTATGATGTTATCGGGATATTTGTCGAACCTCCAATTCAGTATGTAGAAAATGGCGATCTTCACGATGTCGAATTGATGGATGTTTTTCAGAACTTCCCAAACATGAGGGTCTTCGCGTTCCATAATGGTCTACTTCGAGAAGTCCTGCCATCTGGAAATTTTGGTAGTTTAGTCTCAATTTCGGATTTGTATCCATACGACGATAAGGCATAACCCACGCTAGCCCGACTTCTCTACGCTACAGGGTTTGTTCCAGGTTAAGTTAAACGGCTGCTTTCGGTTTTACTTCTGCTATACGTTGAAATCTTTGAATGTCGCAAAGTGGCCGATTTCGTCAGTCAATCAACAGGCAAAAACGACCCTAACTAGCCTTTCGGTCTATCTTCTAAGTGTCGGGTAAGGGCATTATTCCGGTCACTAAAAAGATGGCGCTCAACCGGAGCGCGGTTACAATGCGGTTTTGTTTTTTTGCTTTCCGGGTCGCGCCCGTTTAGCTCTACCTTATATGTGGGCCATGTCACGGTGGCACTAGCAAAACCTTTGAGGCTCTGATGGAACTTAAAAACTACATTGATCTAATAAAGTGCAATCCAAAGTACAAAAGCAAGGACTTCAAAGGAAACTTTCCTAACCCATCATCAATAAAAGATAAACCTCACCAGCATTTAAATATTATCGTAGAACAGGCCGAACGCGTTATTGCGGCGATTGATGATCCTAGCCTGTATATGGATCACATAGGGATTCTTCCAACGTCAGTAGATGTAAGCTCAATTGCTAAAATATTTGCTAGTGACATTAAGCAGTTTGCCACTGAGAATCCTGATCTAAAATTGATAGAAAATAATTTCTATCTCGCACAAAACCAGTTGCCTAGTTATACATTATTTAGACTTTCACGCTCAAAATTACTACCAGACACCTACTGTAAACATATTGAGTTTCTTGAGCAAGAAAATGTTTTTTCTCTCTATTCTGTGCCATTTCTTGTTCGGCTTGCAATTGAGAGTAAGCTAAAAGGAATGGTTGGTTTCAAGTCATCAGAGATTAGATTGAGTGATGGCAGTAATAAGGTCTCCAACGAGTTTCCTGCATTAAAGATTATAAATTTTCTTAAATCATCTGACTTGATTGAATCACCCATGCCGTTTGAGGAGCTTAAAAAGATCTATAACTGGTCTTGCGGGTTTGTGCATACAGGCAAAAAAGAGTACATATGGATGTCACTCAAAGCCGTAAGTAATCTAAATGTGTTATTTTCAAAAGATTACAATCAATATTATGGGCAGAGAATTAGTTATCTAAAATCAGGCGTGACGTTAGCGCAGCTCCAGTCAGAAATAAATGCTTCACCTTCCTTCTCAAAACCAAGTGAAAATAAAGTCGCTGAAGAAGCAATAATGCTTGAGCTCAGCGAAGATGAATTTGATGATACATGTGGCTTTTGGGATAAGAGGAAAGCTCAAAACATATAACAAAGCATTGCAGCGGACAAGCCGCTGAATGCGGCGTTGAACGACAGCTTATTGTGTTGCATCCGCCATACGCTGAAATCGTTGAATGTCGCATAGTGGCTGACGCTTGCCGATCAACAAACTAAATTGCTAATGGCCGCTAATTTTACATTTCGCGGTTTTAGTTAAAATCACCCAAAGTGGTTTTGCAGGCAAAAACCAAGATTGCCCGGCAGTTGAACATCGGAGAGCTACTATCGAAAATACATGAATTTAACAGTACGATAAATATCGTTATTATTCAATAAGTTATCAAAAAATTGATTGGCGATTTTGAAATCGATATTTCGGCTGCAAGCCAGTGATACCAAGGGGTTACATAGAGGTGCCGGGACAAATCGTTCTTTTGGTTAATTAACCCCTGATAGGGCATCCCAGAGCAGACCGCATCTTGTTTGATGGGAGCTTTGATGTTAGCAAGGAGCGGTTCGGATAGATGCATAGTGACGCTTTGTTCCTTGGGCTGAAATTCAAAGCGTATCGGGGTCAAAACCGACAAGTCGTATTCTGCTAGGTTGGCATTGTCGATAAAATCTTCTGCCCCTTTATCAGTTGTGAGCATTGGCAATTGCTTTTTCATAATATTCAACCTCCTCTTTGTGCATTTAGCGTGCGCTAACCGGGCGAATGTATGTTTCGCGTTGGTGTAAGATGAAGGAAACAAAAATATTGCGTCCTTCCTCCGCGCCACCGATAGCAATATATTGTCCGTTTTGTGAATGGCCAAGATCTGGGAAAATATTTATCGCCTTAAGAAAAACAGATTCAATTTTATAAAAAGAAATAAATCCAAAAAAATCAAAAAATTAATACAATATCGCCACCAAACAATCCTCCGCTTCCAAGCACAAGCACAGGCTAATGCGGCACACGCCCTATTTCTTCATGAAACCAATGCGCTTGGCGGATGGTTAGGTCAACTTTGTCGCCAATAGTCAGTGCCAGTTGTTTAAAACGGTCATTCGGCATTTCTGCATAAACAATCTCCTCCGCACCATCGGGCAGCGGTTTTGCCAGTTCAACCCGAATCAACGCCCCTAAATGCTGCCAGTCCTTTAATACGGCTGTTGCCGCGCCAACGTTTGCGGCTTTGCTAAGTTCAATGTCATGCGGACGGACATGCAGGCAATCGGGTTGCAGTGGTATCTCCAGCCCCGAAGAGCGCAGCCAGTCGGTATGATGCGATTCCAGGGCAATAATGTTGGTGTCGCCAATAAAGCGTGAAACGAAGGCATTGGCAGGATGGTCGTAGATATCGCTGGGCGTGCCTTGTTGTTCCAAATGGCCATGATTGAAGACCACCACTTGGCTGGCGACTTCCATAGCTTCTTCTTGGTCGTGGGTGACAAAAATGCTGGTGACATTCAAATTATGATGCAAATGCCGCAACCATTGCCGCAAATCCTTACGCACACTGGCATCCAATGCGCCAAACGGTTCATCCAGCAACAGCACCGAGGGTTCTACTGCCAATGCCCGCGCCAAGGCAATACGCTGGCGCTGACCTCCCGATAATTGATCGGGATAACGGTCGTACAGCCAGTCCAATTGCACCAATGCCAGTAAGGCATGGACTTTATCGCGGATTTGCGTTTCCGTCGGGCGCAATTTGCGCGGTTTGACACGCATACCAAAGGCGATATTTTCAAATACCGTCATGTGCCGGAATAGTGCGTAATGCTGGAACACAAAGCCAATGCCCCGGTCGCGGATGTCGTGGTAGGTTTTGTCTTCGCCTTTAAGTAGTACGTGTCCGCTATCGGGGCGTTCCAGACCGGCAATAATGCGTAATAAGGTGGTTTTGCCACAACCCGATGGCCCTAGCAGGGCGACCAGTTCGCCTTCTGGGATTTCTAGGTTGATGTTGTCAAGCGCGGAAAAATTGCCGAAACGCTTGGAAATGTTTTTAAGGATAATGCTCATAAAAAACTCCTGATCAATTGTGCTGCCGGTTGCGTTGCTGTTGCCATTCCAAATAGGATTTGACCACTAATGTCACCACAGCCAACACGGTCAATAGCGAAGCGGCGGCAAATGCACCCACGGCATTGTATTCGTTATAAGTGGCTTCCACATGCAGCGGCAAGGTATTGGTCAACCCGGCAATGTGGCCTGACACTACCGACACTGCGCCAAACTCGCCCATGGCGCGGGCGTTGCAGAGCACTACACCGTATAGCAAGCCCCATTTAATATTGGGCAAAGTCACCCGCCAGAACATCGTCCAAGGACCCGCCCCCATGGATAACGCGGCCTCTTCTTCTTCACTGCCCATTTCTTGCATCAGCGGAATCAGTTCCCTTGCCACAAACGGACAGGTGATAAATAAAGTGGCAAAGACAATCCCGGGTACGGCAAAAATGATTTTTATATCGTGTGCTTGTAACCACTCGCCGAACCAGCCATGAGCGCCGAACAGCAACACAAACAACAAACCAGCGGTCACCGGCGATACTGAAAACGGCAAGTCTATCAGGGTGGTGAACAAGCCTTTGCCGGGAAAATCAAAACGGGCAATCGCCCAAGCGGCGGACACGCCAAACACCACGCTGAGCGGCAAAGAAATGGCCGACACCAGTAAGGTCAGGCGAATAGCCGACAAGGCATCAGGCGTGCTGATTTGTTCTGCGTAAGTCTGCCAGCCTTTGGCAAATGCCTGCAAAAAAATGCTGGCCAACGGCAAACATAAAAACAGGCCCACTACTAATAAGGCTAAGGTCATCAGGCCATAACGCACCCATAGTGGGTCTTGCAGCGCTGCTTTCGAGCTATTATGCATTGCCTGTCTCCTTAGGGGTTGCTGGTTGCAGTACCGGACGGACTGGACGGTTGTTCCGTACGCCTAAGCAAGGTCAGTTGTATTAAATTGATTATCAGTAACAACACAAACGAAACCACCAGCATGGTCAAAGCCAACGCCGTCGCGCCCGAATAATCGTACTGTTCAAGTTTGGTGATGATCAGCAGCGGTACAATTTCCGATACATAAGGCAAATTACCGGCAATAAAAATCACTGAGCCGTATTCGCCCACGCCACGTGCAAAGGCCATGCCAAAACCGGTGATGGCTGCCGGCAGTACATTAGGGAAAATAATGTAACGGAAAATTTGCCAACGTGAGGCACCCATCGACGATGCCGCTTCTTCCATACTAGGGTCAATTTCTTGCAGCACCGGCTCAATGGTGCGGACAATAAACGGCAAGCCAATAAATATCAGCGCTACCACGATACCGGCAGGCTTAAAAGCAATTTTAATGCCTAATAAATGGTTGATCGGCTCTCCCAACAGGCCGTTTGGTGCATATAACGAGGCCAACACAATACCGGCAACGGCCGTGGGCAGGGCAAAAGGCAGGTCGATCAGTGCGTCGAAAAAGCGTCTGGCAGGCAAGCGGTAACGCACTAAAACCCAGGCCAACACAAAGCCCAGCACCAAGGCAATCAGTGCTGCTAGCAATGCGGCGACAAAACTGACCCGAAACGAGGCTTGCACCCGTTCGTTACCAATAATGTCAAGGTAGCCGGCCCAGCTCAGGTGGGCATCGGGCTGCAAGATTTTAAACACCAATGTGCTCAACGGTATTAGCACCACCAAGCTTAGATACAGCAAAGAAAACCCCAATGCGGGCCGAAAACCAGGCAAGATATTGGTTTTGCTCATAATAGCGTGTCCTGTTGAGAAATGAAGGGGGCAGGGTGGCAGCAGTGTTGCGCTGAACGGCAGTAGGGCGGGCCTTATTACCAAACCCCGCCCTACTTGCCTAAGCCGCTGTCAGTTAGCGTCCATATATTTGGTCGAAAACACCTTCATCAGCAAAATGCGTTTCTTGCGCCTTGTCCCAACCACCGAACTGGTCGATTTTAACCAGCTCCAATTTTGGAAATTGCGCGGCATATTTGGCAGCTATTTCTGCATCGGCAGGGCGGTAGAAATTTTTCGCAACGATTTCTTGGCCTTCTTTGCTGTACAAGTAGGTAAGGTATTCTGTCGCCACTTCGGTGCTGCCGTGTTTGCGGGCAATGTCTTCCACCACGGCGACTGGTGGTTCTGCCAGCATACTGAGCGACGGTACGATAATTTCGTAACTGCTGTCAGCAAACTGCTGTTTGACCAAGTAGGCTTCGTTTTCCCAAGTGATCAGCACATCACCAATTTCACGTTCAGCAAAGCTAGTGGTTGAACCCCGCGCACCGGTGTCCAGCACTGCGGTGTTTTTATATAGCTTGGCGACAAACGCCTTGGCTGCTTCTTCATTGCCGCCGTTAGCTTTGAGCGCGTAAGCCCAAGCAGCCAGATAGTTCCAACGCGCACCGCCGGATGTTTTGGGGTTGGGGGTGACTACGCTGACACCGGATTTGACCAAATCACCCCAATCCTTAATGCCCAACGGGTTGCCCTTACGCACCACAAAAACAATAGTCGAGGTATAAGGCGAGCTGTTATTGGGCAACAGCGATTGCCAATTTTCGGGGATCAGTTTACGTTTGGCATACAATTGGTTCACGTCATAGGCCAAGGCCAAAGTGACCACATCCGCTTCTAGGCCATCCAACACGGCCCGGGCTTGTTTGCCACTGCCGCCGTGTGATTGCCGGATAGCGACCTTTTCACCGTTATGGGTGGCTTGCCAGTGTTTGGCGAATGCTTCGTTGTATGCTTTGTAGAGTTCGCGGGTGGGGTCGTAAGAGACGTTAAGCAGCTCAACATCTGCTTGCACCGAACTTGCACCGCCGATAGCCAGTGCCGTAGCCAAAATAAATTTGTAAAGATGTTTGTTCATAAGGCAAATTCCCTGTCTATTGGATTAAAATGATATTTGGAAGCGGGTTGCAAACACCCGTTCTGTTGCGCGGTCACCATGATGCGCCGCGCCGCCGACAAAGCCCACTTCCTCGTAATCTGTCCGCACCAGTGCGTAATTGTTCAGATACCAATTGGCACCTAATGTCCAAGCTGTTGCCTGTCTGGCGGATTTGCTGGGGTCAACTATCAAAAAAGTACCATTGTCCACTTTCATCTGTGTCCAACGGGCGGCAAACTGCAAGGCTCCCCAACGCCCGTCCAAAGGGCTGAAGGCTTGGATGGGCTTAATGGCACCAAAACTGTTGTCTTCGCCTGTGGCTACATAAGAAACAGTCACTTCCGATGCGGTGTTATCTTGCCTGACGGCTTTATTGGCACCTTTGATGGTTTGCGAAGACATGGCATATTCAGCCATTACGCCAAAAGGCCCTGTATACCAGTAGGCTTGCGGATAAAGGTGGTAACTATTGCCATCCGCAGTCACGCCGGTATAAGTCAAGTAGGTGTTCCTGCCGATGGGGGTTTGTAGATTGCTCAAGGCCAAGTTATTGGGGTTGGCCATCGCACCGGCTATACCCAAGCCAAAGCCATCCAGCCACGATACGCTGGAATGTTGGAACGGATGGGCAAACAAACGCGCCACCAATTCTTTGTTGTCATTGGTGGCTCCGGCATTGTTATTCTTGTTGCAATCATCACCACAGCCGTTAAACAAACCCAGTTGGTAAGTGAAAGCATTTTTGGCATCAATCGCACCGGGCATTTTTTCGGCCTTATGACCGCGCACCCCAAAGCCACCATGCACTTGGATACCCACATCCCGGTTGCTTGCCAAATAAGTTGGGAATGCCCGCTCCAAGAAAACGGTATCGGAGTCGCCTTGCAAACGTTCAAGACTCAGCGCCGGTTTAAATTTTCCCACCAAGAGGCTGGCGGAGGCATGGTAAGAGTAATCAATATAAGCATCGGGCAAAACATCTGCACTCGAGGCAAAATCAGGCATCAGTTTGTAAAAAATATCTTTATAAAGGAAACCTTCAACCCATAGCCGCGCCTGCTTTAAGTCCATGGAATCAATGCTATTATCAGCTGTGTCATTCAGGTAAAAACGACCATCGGCCTGCACCGCACCGCGAATCCGCAGCTGGTGCTTGCCATCTGAAGAGGTGATTTTAAAGCCACTGTCACCGGCATCAAATTTAGGCAGTTTGCTAAATGCGCTGCTGGTAACTTCATCCTGCACTTCTAACTTGCGTTCCAAGGTATTGACTTTACGGGTCAGTTTTTCCACTTCTGGACTAGGCGCGGGAGCTATAGGCACGGCGGCAGGAGCAATGACGGCTTGTGCCTTGGCGGCAGGCTCCAGTTTTTCCAAGCGGCTTTCCAGTTCGCGGATGCGCCGCTCCATGGCTTCAATATTGGGGGCCGGTGCTGCTTGTGCAGATGGGCCAGCGATTAACAGCAAATTTATAACGCCTGCCAAGGCGGTCAATCGGAAATTATGCATAATTGTCTCATTTTAATGGCTGGCATCCGGTGATCCGGTCAGCCCGCCCATTGTTTGAGCGGGTTTTCTGGTCTGACCAACATCGTAGATACGGTAGCTTATCAGTTAAGGTTAAAGTTTAAGGAGGTAGTGGTAGCTCGTTAGTCAACGTTGCTGTGAAGTTATGTCAGCCTTTGTCAAAACGCATTTTTTCCCGACGTTCAATTTGCACCACCCGGCTTTCGTGGATGGTGATCTCCACTGAGCCATAGCGGATGTTTTGTAAAGCATTAATAATTTGTTTGGTAATATCGACGAGTTGCTGCGCGTCATGGTTTTTTTTAATATCGGATACCATCGTCTGATGCCCATAAAAATAGTTTTATTGACTGACGTTATGCGGTAACGTCATGAATTCCCGTTATGACCTGCTTATCAAACAGGAGATGGGCTGGTTAGCCGAAAAGGCCGCCAAGCAAGCTCTTGTATAAACTTAAGCGGGCTGCAATCACTTGGGGGCTACTATAGCAGTGACTTAATAGAATATTTAATGATATGTTAAGATATGTTTATCTAAAATAGTTATATAAACATACCTGACAACAGGCTGATGAAACTGCACCAATTACGTTATATCCGCGAAGTGATGCGCTGTAAGCTAAACATCTCACAGGCAGCAGAAGTGCTGCACACCTCACAATCCGGTGTCAGCAAACAAATCCAGCTATTGGAGGAGGAGCTTAACCTGCATATTTTTCTGCGTAATGGCAAACGGCTATCAGGGGTGTCGGAATCTGGCAAAATTATTTTGGGGTTGTCCGAACGCATTTTGCGCGACGTGAACAATATCAAGCAGGTGAGCGAGGAATTCCGTAAAAAAGAAGCGGGCACGCTCACCATTGCCGCCACCCATACCCAAGCCCGTTACCGTTTGCCCGGCGTGGTGACTGCTTTTATGGCGCGTTTCCCAGACGTAAAATTAAACATCCACCAAGGCAACCCCACCCAAGTGGCCGAACTGGTGGCAAACGGCGACGCGGATATTGGCATTGCCACCGAATTTATCAACACCAACAATAAATTTCTGTGCCTGCCCTGTTACCAGTGGAACCGTTGTGTTATCGCCCCACACGGACATCCGGTATTTGCGTGCGGCCTATTGACACTGGAAAAAATCATTGCTTACCCGCTAATCACTTACGATTTCAGCATCACAGGCGGCTCTCTGGTTAACCGTGTTTTTAGCGAGGCGGGGCTGGAACCCAATATAGTATTGACCGCCATTGATGCGGATGTGATAAAGACCTATGTCAATTTGGGTTTGGGTATTGGCTTGCTGGCATCACTGGCTTACGATGCAGGACGGGATGAACATTTGGGGATGATCGATGCTAGCCATTTGTTTCCGCCCAGTACGACCTATTTAGGGTTGCGCCGGGACGCTTATTTAAGGGGGTATCTTTATGAATTTATTGAATTGCTGGCACCGCAATTTGATCGGCGATCGGTAGATCGGGTGCTGATGGCTTAAAAATGGTAGGCTTGAACGGTCACATTGCCATTTTTATCAGACTGTCCGGGTTGCTTCTGCGGCTAAAAAGATACGCATGACCAACTGTCAACACGCAGCACCGACACTTGCTGGAAGGTGTTTTTATAGGCTTTGCGAATTTGTTCAATGGCTTGGCTGTTTTTCTTGTTGAAAGGATAAAGCAACAGCACTATTCTCGATGCTTCTTGGACGATTGGCCCGTCTGCCAAAGCTTTAAATTGCCCCTTAGCGGCAAGTACCGTCAAGCCAGCAGGGAAATGGGGGGTGATTTGGCTGTCCACAAAATGCTGGAAGGCTTGCTCGGACAGGCTGCCGCCATTGGCTTGTGATAAACCAAAGTAAAGCTCAGTCCTAGCAAGCATTTTGCCGTGCAGTTGTTTGCTGCAAATAGCAGCCTCATTGATAAAACTGTGCGGTGTGGTCTGGGCAAAGGTTTTGCTGCCATAGGACAAGGCACTTGCCAGAACCAACCCGGCTATCGGATAACGCTTCAATATTAATGGCATCGGTAAAAAATACCAGATAATTTAGAGCGACCCATTATTATGCCGATGCCATACGTAAAAAGTACGCTAGGATGCGGTTGCGTCTGGCACTGAATGCCATTAAGCACTCGCCCTAATAACATCAACAGCCCGTAAAATCCTTGCCAAGGTCTTCTCCCTGCCCAGCAAGGCCAAAGTCACATCAATGGCTGGTGACACGCCAGAACCACACACGGCTACGCGCAACGGTTGCGCCACTTTGCCTAAGCCCAAACCTAAGCTTTCTGCGAGATTGATAATCACTTGATGCAAGCTCTCGCTTTGCCAGTCACTTAATTCAGAAAATTGCCCGTGCAGTTGGGTTAACACCTCATCAGTGCCTGTGGTGAAATTTTTCTTGGCGGCTTTTGCTTCATAAGCGTCAAATTCCCTATAGAAATATTCACTGGCTGCAGCCATTTCCACCAAGGTTTTGCAACGCTCGCGCTGTATTTTGACCACTTCGGTCAAACACGGGCCGGTGGCCGGATCAATGCCCAATTGGGCCATGTGCCAAGCCAAATGATGGGCAACCAAGGCCGGCTCGCTGTTCATGATGTAATGGTGGTTAAGCCACAACAACTTGTCCATGTTGAAGGCTGATGCCGAGCCATTGACATCTGCCAAGTCAAAATACTGCACCATTTCTGCAATGGAGAACACTTCTTGGTCGCCGTATGACCAGCCTAGGCGCACCAAATAGTTCAACAGTGCTTCTGGCATGTAGCCATCATCACGGAATTGCATCACGCTCACCGCGCCGTGGCGTTTTGACAGCCGCGCCCCGTCCGCGCCCAAGATCATCGGCAAATGGGCGTACTGAGGCACGGTTGCCCCTAGTGCTTGCAGTATGTTCATTTGCCGGGGGGTGTTGTTGATATGGTCATCACCTCGGATAACATGGGTGATCTGCATGTCCATGTCATCAACCACCACGGTCAGGTTATAGGTGGGTGAGCCATCACTGCGGGCGATCACCAGATCATCCAGTTCTTTATTGGCGACAATAATTTCACCTTTAACCAAATCATCAATCACCACCACGCCATCTTGTGGGTTTTTAAAGCGCACCACCGCTTCCTGCGCTGGTTTGTGGTTGCCAATGTGGCGGCATTTGCCGTTATAACGCGGCTTTTCTTTGTTGGCCATTTGTTCGGCGCGCAGCTGCTCCAGCTCGTCTTTGCTACAGGTGCAGTAGTAAGCATCGCCCTGTTCCAGCAGTTGCCCAATAATGGCATGGTAGCGGTCAAAGCGTTGGGTTTGGTAATAAGGGCCTTGGTCGTAATTCAGCCCCAGCCATTCCATACCTTGCAAAATGGCATCCACCGATGCTTGGCTGGAGCGTTCCAGGTCGGTGTCTTCAATACGCAAAATAAAACTGCCGCCGTGTTTGCGGGCATACAGCCAAGAGAACAAGGCCGTGCGGGCGCCGCCTACATGCAGGTAACCAGTGGGGCTGGGGGCGAAACGGGTGATGATGGTCATAAGTGGTTTCTATGTTCAGCGAATAATGGTGGTCTCGCCCATATAAGGCTGCAAGGCTTCTGGGATGCGGATAGAGCCATCGGCATTTTGATAGTTTTCCAAAATGGCAATTAAGGTGCGCCCTACGGCAAGGCCGGAGCCATTCAGGGTATGCACCAGTTCCGGCTTGCCCGTTTCGGGGTTGCGCCAGCGGGCTTGCAGGCGGCGTGCTTGGAAATCTTTAAAATTGCTGCATGAAGAAATTTCCCGATAAGTGTTTTGGCTAGGCAACCAAACTTCCAAATCATAGGTCTTGCTGGAAGAAAAGCCGGTATCGCCCGCACACAACAGCATTTTGCGGTACGGCAAATAGAGTTTTTGCAGAATGGCTTCGGCGTGTTGGGTCAATGTTTCGTGCGCCTGTTCGGATTCTTCTGGCTTAACAATTTGCACAATCTCGACTTTTTCAAATTGATGCTGGCGTATCATGCCGCGCACATCACGCCCGTAAGCGCCGGCTTCGCTGCGGAAACACGGGCTATGGCACGCAAATTTAAGCGGCAAGTCTTTGGGGTCTATGATCACATCCCTGACGATGTTGGTGACTGGCACTTCAGCGGTGGGGATAAGGTAAAGCGCCGGGTCGGCATTGGTTTTAAACAGGTCATCGGCAAACTTGGGCAGTTGTCCGGTAGCGTAGAGGCTATCGGCATTGACCAAAAATGGTACATAGGTTTCTGTATAGCCGTGTTCGTTGGTATGGGTGTCCAGCATCAACTGGATTAATGCCCGTTGCAGCCTTGCCAACACTCCTGTTAACACCACAAAGCGGCTACCGGCAATTTTCGCGCCCAACTCAAAGTCCATGGCTTTCAGCTGTTCGCCCAAGTCCACATGGTCTTTAGCTTCAAAAGCAAATTGCGGCAGCTCGCCCCAACGGCTGATTTCCACATTGGCTTCTTCGCTTTTGCCCTCAGGTACACAGGCATCCAAAATATTGGGGATGCTTTCCATCAAAGTGGTCATGGCGGTTTGGATGTCCGCCAACTCCGCTTCGGCTGCTTTCAGCTCATCACCCAAATGCTGTACTTGATCCAGCAAAGGCTGCACATCTTCACCTTTGGCTTTTGCCTGACCAATCGCTTTGGAGCGGCTGTTGCGTTCGTTTTGCAGCTCTTGGGTCTTAATTTGGATGTCTTTGCGCCGGGTTTCCAGTTCGCTGTAAGCGCCCGGATCAAAGTTAAATGAACGTCGGTTCAATTGCGCGGTGACGTAGTCAAGCTCGGTTCTAAATAATCGCGGGTCTAGCATGGTGGTGTTTTACCTTGTTATTACAAAATTTAAAATTCGTAGAAGTGAGCGGTAATTACGCTGAAGCCTAGTGCTATGCCTATAGTTGCTTGCTGGCATACACGCTTAACCAGATAATCGAAAGGCACAACAAGCTGTTGCCAATGAAAATACCGGGCAATAACGGGTTGCTAAGGGTAATCCCCTGTTCCAATAAAAACAAAATCAGGTACAAGCCCGATAAGGTCAAATAAATGCCGATCATGAGTATTATCAGCGTGGCGCGGAACTCTGCAGCCAACGGTACTTTCTGCATTAGGACAGCGGCAACAATACCCATTAAAAAAGCACAAATGACATTGACTGTCATCAGCGAATAAGGGATGGTGCCACCATGCCAATAGATAACGCCGCCGGAATAACGGTATACGGCCCTGCCCAACAACAAGCCTAGCCAAACCGCCAATAGGCAGCCGCCGACATTGGCTAGGGTGTTCATGGCGGCCTTGCCCAAATTGCCTTGCTCAATCAATAACAAGGTTTCTAGCGAAAAAGTGGAGAAGGTGGTGAACGCACCCAGCAAGCCCACCAGAATGGCGGCCCGATATTCAACACCGATAGCGATACGCTGCAAAATCAGCGCTTCACTGAGCAGCCCCATCAAAAAAGAACCCGACACATTGATGGCCAGTGTGCCATAAGGAAAATCCCGCCCTAACCAACTATATAGGCCAGTTGACACTAAAAACCGCAACACCGCACCGCAGGCACCGCCGAGGGCAATGACGACTAGTTGGTTCATGGTAGCCTGATAAAATGCTCACGGTAATAGCACAGCTCTTCAATGGACTCGAGGATATCATCCAGAGCCTGATGCTTGGCTTCCTTGTTGAAGCCCGCTTTTACCGCCGGCGCCCAACGTGCCGCCAGCTCTTTTATAGTCGATACGTCCAAATTGCGGTAATGGAAATAGGCTTCCAGTTGCGGCATGTAACGGTTCAAAAAACGCCGATCCTGGCCAATGGTATTGCCGCACATTGGCGAAGTTTTGGCAGGTAGCCACTGCTTGAGAAAAGCCAAGGTTTGCTGCTCCGCCTCCGATTCGGTAATGGACGAAACTTTGACCCGTTCAATCAGGCCGGACTGGCCATGATGCTTTTGGTTCCAATCATCCATGCCCGCTAACAGTGCATCGGATTGATGGATAGCCAGCACTGGACCTTGGGCGATGATATGCAAGTCTTTATCAGTGACCAGCGTCGCCATTTCAATAATCCGGTCGGTTTCCGGATCGAGCCCGGTCATTTCCAAATCAATCCAGATAAGATGCTGAGCGGCTTGTGACATTAGCTTATTCCGTTATATTAATGGTGTGCCGATTAGTGTAGCATTGGCTAATCGCTAAGACTAATCCTTAAAATCTGTTTATTTTAACTTATGAACACCTTTACTTTTATCTTTTTAATCGCGCTATTTGTTTCTACTGCGGTGCATTATTGGTTGGCACAACGGCAAATGGCCTATGTCGCCCAACACCGTTCAGCAGTACCGGATGCTTTCAAAAGCAAAGTGCCGTTAGCGGCACACCAAAAAGCCGCCGACTATACTTTGGCCAAAAACAAGCTGGGTAACATTGACAGTCTTGTCAGTGTCGTGGCCTTATTGCTGCTGACCTTGGGTGGTGTTATTAACAGTATGTTTGAATTTTGGGCAACAGCGGTGCCCTCGCCGTTATGGGCCGGTGTGCTGGCGAGTGCCAATGTTTTTTTACTGTTGACATTAGTGGAGCTGCCCAGCAGTTATTACCAAACCTTTGTCATTGAAGAGCAATTCGGTTTTAACAAAAGTTCCGTTAGCCAATTTGCCAAAGACCATTTGATGCAAACAGCTTTAGGTGCGGCGGTCGGTTTACCGCTGATGGCCTTGATTTTGTGGGTGATGGATAGCGAAGGCGGCTTCTGGTGGCTGTGGGCATGGCTGATTTTAATGGGCTTTTCTTTATTGATGAGCTGGTTATGCCCGACTGTCATCGCGCCATTGTTCAATAAGTTCACACCGATGGAAGAGGGTGCGTTAAAAAACCGCATCCAAGGCTTGTTGCAACGCTGTGGCTTCAGTAGCCAAGGCATTTTTATTATGGATGGCTCCAAACGTTCCGGTCACGGCAATGCTTACTTCACCGGCTTGGGCAATAACAAGCGCATTGTGTTTTTTGACAACTTGGTCAATTCCTTGGACGATGAAGAATTGGAAGCGGTATTGGCGCATGAGCTGGGTCATTTCAAACGCAAGCATGTCATTAAAATGTTATGCGCCACTTCGGTGATGAGCCTAATCAGCTTGGCAATCTTAGGTTGGCTTATCAACCAACCGTGGTTCTTTACCGGCCTGGGCGTGGCACAACCCTCCCATGCCGCCGCCTTATTGCTGTTCGCCATAGTGTCCTCTTCGTTCACTTTCTTCATGCAACCCATCACGGCTTATTTTCAACGCAAGTTTGAGTTTGAAGCGGATGACTTCGCCGCCAACAACGCTCAAGCCAGTAAAATGATCAGCGGTTTGGTCAAATTGTACGAAGAAAATGCCAGCACCTTGACCCCCGACCCTTTATATTCGGCATTCCATTATAGCCACCCGCCCGCAGCAGTCAGGATAGCCCACTTGGAAACCAAGTTGCAAAACGCTTGATGAGTGCCTTACAAGAAGGTTTGGTGGTGGCCCATTTGGGGCAGGGCATTGCCGTGGAGGCGGGCGACAAAACCCTGCTTTGCCAAACCTTAAGGAAGCTGGACACCGTGGCGGTGGGGGATAGGGTGATGTGGTCACAATCATCACCCGACCAAGGGCGCATTGAAGCGATATTGCCTAGGCGTTCATTGCTGTGCCGACCTTCCCGCAACGACAAAATCCGCCCGGTCGCCGCCAATATTGACACCGTGTTTGTGGTGTTTGCGGTGGAACCGGTTTGTGATTTCCTGTTGCTTGACCAATATCTTGCGGTATGTGAAAACCGTGGCATCAACGCCGCGCTGGTGCTTAACAAAACCGATTTGCCACCGTCGCTAGGCATTGAGCAAGAATTGCAAGCTTATGTCAATTTAGGCTATGCCCTGCATCGGGTCAGTGCCACCGCTTATGCCGGGCTGGATAGCCTGAAAGCGGCCTTGAAAAATCAGGTCAGTATTTTTTCCGGCCAATCGGGAGTTGGCAAGTCCTCATTGACCAATGCCCTAATCCCCGACAAAGATTTAAAAACCAATGCCATTTCTGCCACCAGCAAATTGGGCAGGCACACCACCACCGCCGCCACCTTGTACCATCTGGCAGAAGGCGGCGACTTGATCGACAGCCCCGGGGTGGCCATTTTTGGTCTGGCTGGCTTGTCCGAACCTCAGTTGGCCTATGGTTACCGCGAATTCCAGCCCTTGTTGGACAATTGCCAGTTTAATGATTGCCGCCATATGCTAGATAAAGGCTGTGCCGTGCGGGCGGCTGCGGAACAAGGCAGCATCACTATGAGCCGTTACCAGCGGTTTTTGAAGTTGCGCGAAAAAATGCCTTTGGAAAATCCCTAGCCTAGCCATTGCCCACTTATTGTCCGCCGCTCCGTTTTTGTTAACCATATTTGTTAACCATCTAAGCCCACCATGTTAGGACAATTAAAAAAAATGCAAGCCACCCTGGGCAATCCCGTCCAGTACCAATTGCTGCTAAGTGACCAGTCCATCCCGCTTAATCCCTTGCTGGGTCAGCCCATCAGGCTAACATTCACTGGACAAATAGCTTGCGTACATTGTCAGCGGCGCATTAAAAAAAGCTTTAATCAAGGTTATTGTTACCCCTGTTTAATATCGTTGGCACAGTGCGACAGCTGCATCATTAAGCCGGAAACTTGCCATTACCATGCAGGCACTTGTCGCGAACCCGCTTGGGGCGAAGCATTTTGCCATCAACCGCATATCGTCTATCTGGCTAATTCCAGCGGCATTAAGGTGGGCATCACCCGGCAAAACCAAATGCCCACCCGTTGGCTGGACCAAGGTGCGGTGCAGGCATTGCCGGTTTTTACCGTACCTTCAAGGTATATTTCCGGTTTGGTGGAAGTGGTTTTTGCCAAACATGTCAGCGATAAAACCAGTTGGCAACAAATGCTTAAAATGCAAGCCAAGCCGGTTGACCTGTCAGCTAAACGGGATGAATTGCTGAATTTATGTGCCGATGAATTGGCGGCACTCAAACAACAATTTGGTGCCACCGCCTTGCAGCCCTTTACTGAAGCCCAAGCTATTGACATCAGTTTTCCGGTTGACCATTACCCTACCAAGGTAAAGTCCTTTAATTTTGACAAATCGCCTGAAGTGGCGGGGGTGTTACAAGGCATTAAAGGCCAATACCTGATATTCGACACAGGCGTGATCAATATCCGCAAATTTACCGGTTATGAAGTTGAGTTTGCTGTTGGGGCTTAGCTTAAGCATTTCATCACCCTCAATAGGCTTGTTTTATTAGCAGCTAAAAAGTATTCTGCAGGTGTCTAAACCCTATTGGGACACACGAGGGCAAAGTGATGCAAAACTACGAAACTGATGTAATAGCTTGGGCAAATGAACAAGCTTTGTTTATACGTTCCGGTCGCTTTGACTTGCTCGACCTTGAACATATTGCCGATGAGATTGAAGATGTGGGAAAAAGTGAAAAACGCGAATTAATGAGCCATTTAACAGAGCTTATCGCCCATCTATTAAAATGGCAATACCAGCCATCCTATCGTGGTAGCCGTTGGGATAAGACCATTAAAGTTAAGCGCAAGGAAATTGCTTACAGTCTTAAAGCTATGCCAAGCCTAAAAACCCGTCTGGTTGATGCGGAGTGGTTGGAGTTGGCTTGGGACAAAGCGGTCAGTCAGGCAATGGTTGAAACAAACTTGGACAGCTTTCCTGAAAGCTTGTGCTGGTCAGTTGAACAAATATTGAACCCTGAGTTTTGGCCTTCATAAAAACGGGCTGATACACTTGAATGTATCAGCCCGTTTATGATGCTTCTTACAGATAACGCCTTTATTTTGTTGAGTCGGCTGCTTTCAGATGTTCCACCGCCGCTTCAGCCGGTTTGGTGGCCATTTCTGCATGGCCTAAAGTGCCATGTTCAATCGCTTCTTGCAAAGACTTGGAGGCCGCTTCCACGTGGGTTTTAGTTTGGCCTTTGGTGGTGATAGCGGCAGACAAGGTGTCTTCCAGAGCCGCTTTGGCGTGTTCCACTATTTTAGGAGCATGACCCATTTTGCCATGTTCCACCGCCGCTTCAGCATGTTTAAGCGCTGATTTTACATTTTCGTCAGCATAAACACCCATACTCAACGTAAGTGCTGCACCTGCGATAATTGCTGCTATTTTTTTCATTGTTTGTCTCCAAATAAAACGTGTTTTTTGGGATGCCGAAACCAAAATCATTGTTTATTACGGTGTGCCAAATCGTTTTTGGCTTTGCTTTGGATCGACGTTGGTACAATTGTTAATTATTTTTATAAGCGATTAGCAAATATACAAAAAATTACTGTTTAAGCGATTTTTTCAGTTAGCTTAAGGGCTATTCATGCCCATTTGCAAGTATATCCGAAATTTTTCTTATAGCAAATGATGCCAACAAGATTGCTGATTGCTTAAACACCATCAATCCTGATACAAAAAATCGCATAACATAACGTTAGCTTAAGGTATACCTGAATCCGTGACTACAGATATTAGGCTGATATCCAGCTGGTGCATTATAAAAATAGCCGGCAATTTGTCGGATTTTCAGTCAGAAAATGATTGAGCCGTGCCATTCCTGGATAATATCCGGCAGTTTTTAGCCTGATTTGGGCATTCTTTTCCTGCGGGCAAAGCGCCTAATGGCGGCCGTTGCCGCCGTCAGGCGGGCGGGGTTGGGTTCAGCCGGAGGCCAACCGGGCATAGGCGGCTTCAAAAGCCCCAAAATCGGCGCAGGCGCAGGAAAAGCGCAGTTTCAGGAGGTGGCCGGTGCGGATGACACGCGCCCAGGCACATGAGTGTCTGCATGACAGTTTTGATGCGCCGCCGTTTGGCAGGATGCCTGACGGGACTGGTGTCGCCTATCAGGCCTATCCAGCGCAAAATATTGTAGCTGTAGACGCTTAAGGCCATGATCAGGATGTTGGTGGCGAATTTGCCGGACGGTGCGCCCGATCCAGATCGGTCTTGAATTCACTGTGGAATTGATCGGCGGTGGCATGATCCCGTTATAGGGCGATGATGTGTGCGTCATCGTGGTGCGATTGTTCCAGGGAAGTTCACCAGCCTTCGATTTCGATGTCGGACACCAGCAGCAGCTGGCCGCCGGGCATGCCGGTGCGTCCGGTGACTTGCATGACGCGGCGGAAACGGTGGGTTTGGCCGCCATGTGCCTGTTGTTCTTCCACACTGAACAGCGCGACGCTTGCCTTCCTGCGGCATCGTCCACTGGCCGTGCTGTTCGGCCTGCGCCAGCCAGGCTTCAGGGTTTTGCTTGCGCGGATTCCATTTCAGGATATAGCCGACCTGTGGGTCGCCGCCCAACCAAACGCGCGTGTTTAGGGCGTCATGATCGCTGTCCAGGTGCACCAGCAAGGGCTTGCGGGTGAGCCGTTTGGCGGCGGGGATGGCATATTGGAATTCGGACTGGCAATGTTGTTTGCCTTCCCTCAGCTCGTTGGTCAAGCACCAGCCCGTTGCCCAGGTAAGCGGCTATCGGTGCGGAGCCGTCATAGCCCTTGTAGGTCCTGGACACGCCTTCTTTGCGGGCTTCTCGTTTTTCATGGGGTATGCGTTGATGTCGGGCGCAACTTGACCGATCGCGAAGGGGGTGACGGGAACTTGGGCATGGGCCATGAAGCCGATGTTGCTGTCGGCGATGGGCAGCAACGTTTCGGCGTGGCTGTCCAGCCGTTGCCGGAGGCGGGCGGACGATGGGAAGTGCCGGATTGACAGCGAGGATTTGAAAAACGCGTCCTGGGGGTAGTTTTCAAAGGCTTCAAAATCGCTTTTACCCAAGCATAAGGTGCTATGTAGAATTTGATGATGTCGCTGTGGGCTATGCTGTGGCGTAAAGAGACGCCTGTTTTCAGGGATTGGTTAAGGTTGCCGTACCGGTCCAGGCATAAACCCACCAAGGCCAACCCGGAATGGCTGGTGTAGGTTTCATTTTCGGACTGTTCAAGGATAAAATGTTTAATGGCTCACTCAATGGGTGAATTTGTATTGAGCTCATTTAAAACATTATTACTTTTAAATCAATAATATAGATTTGTTATTGAGAGTTAAAGTCATGGATTCAGACCTAACCCAACTACAGGTGTAATTATGAATTTAAAAATAGGTGATCAAGTTTTTACCGAAATCGGTCCTGGTAGAATAAAAATCAAAAGCATTGTCATTGAAATATACCCAGGCGAAAGTAAACCTTACAAAATTCGATGCATGTCTCCAGACGGGGTATCAAGAACCCAAAGAATAGAGGCGTCCGACATCATAGAGAAAGCTCCTGATGACTAAAACTAACTAAAAACCACTGGCTAAAAGCCTGTGAGTTTGAATTACTGACTGAAAGTCCGGAGAGATGTGCCGTCTAAACGACACTTCTCATTCATATCCCAATTTAAAAATTTCGATCATCTTAGGGAAACTCTGAACAAATCACTGGCAAAATTAGCTGTAAAAACTGATATAATAAGCAATATCAAGCTATTATGGTGAATTTGAGATGAAACAGACCAGCCTTGCCTCATTGACCTACAACGTCAAGAAGAAACAAGCCCGCCGGGAGAAGTTTCTGGCCGAAATGGAAAAAGCAGCACCTTGGCAGGCGCTTTTGGCGGTAATAGAACCCCACTATCCGCAGTCAGGACGTAAAGGGCGACAACCCATGCCCCTGCAGGCCATGCTGCCGATTTACTTCATGCAGCAATGGTACGCATTCTCTGACCCTGGGATGGAAGACGCCCTTTATGAAACCGGACTGATGCGGCGCTTCGCTCGCCTTGAGTTGGTGGACGACGCCATTCCCGATGAAACGACAATACTTAATTTCCGTCGCCTGCTGGAGAAGCACGGTCTGACGGCCAAGTTGATGAACACCATCAACGATGTACTGGAGAATAAAGCTCTGCTCCTGAAAGGCGGCACCATGGTCGATGCCACGATTATCCATGCTTCGCCATCCACCAAAAATAAAGACAAAGCCCGCGACAGTGAGATGCACCAAACCAAAAAAGGCAATCAATGGTACTTCGGCATGAAAGTCCATGTGGGTGCGGACATCCACAGCGGCGTTGTCCACACGGTCTCGGTCACGCCAGCGAATGTTGCTGATATTGACCAACTCCCGCAATTGTTGCGTGAAGACGGCCGCGCTGTTTTGGGGGATGCCGGTTATGTCCAGAATGGATTCAAACGGGCCGCACGGAAAGCGGGTGTCTTCTGGGGTGTGGCGCTGAAAGCCCGGCCCAAGCACAAACTGTCGGCAGGCCATAAACGGCGCAACCGGAAAATGTCATCTATCCGGAGCCGGGTGGAACATATCTTCCGGGTGATGAAGTGCCAGTTTGGCTATCGGAAGGTGCGATACCGGGGTTTGGCGAAGAATGCCGCGCAGGTATTTACCTTGATTGGGCTGACCAATCTTTACCTGAAACGCCATGAATTGGCAGCTTGAGGGGATAAGCATGCCCAAAGACAGCCAAAGCAGGCTACTTTTAGGCAGATTTAGGTGAAAACGGGATAAAAATGAACGAAAGTGGCCCAGTATTTAAAATTTTTTATGCGATGCCGCTACATAACTTTAAAAACTGTTTTGTTCAGAGCTTCCTTAGACTCAAAATATGCTTTAATCACTGATGTTACGCAGCCCGAAAATACTGCAACTCTTCATATGCCATCTGGTTCGCTTTTATAGAAAGCTTAGCCCGCGTTGTTAGCTTCCAATTTTTCTGAACAAGATAACCTTCAACTCATATCATTACACACAAGTTATTCCGCCTCCATTTCCCTGGCATAACCAAGTCCGGCGGCGAAGTCCATGACGCGCTGTAGTCCTAACCAGATGGTTTGCACTCCAGGTTCTCCGTCACCTTTTCGGGCCAGAAAACCGCCAAGCATGGCGATCAATCTGATTATCTCGTTGAGTCGAGGCGGTTTTTTGGGTAGCTTCTTTTTATTGAGAATAAAAGCAGCCCGCCATTCATCCCGATCAAACAGCAATTCAGCATCCAAATCCGGGCAGGTTCTCCCCAATCGCATCAGTCGATCAATGCGCCAAGCCACCACCATGTACAAGGTTAGCGCCAATTCCAGGCGATCAATTGTCGAAAGCTGGAGCGCTTCCACACGACAGCCGTTCTTTAGCACATGGAAAAACATCTCAATCTCCCAGCGGGCTCGATACCAGTCTACCAATTCGACCGCTTCCTCAAATGTCGCGGCATCACGATTGCACACCAAGCGCCATTCAACGGGTTTGACGCCGACCGGCACACCCACTTCGCGGGCAATCAAACAGGTAGCCGGGATTCGGCCTCCTTGACTATCGGACAGTTCAACCCGTTTCAGCCAGACTTGCTGGCGGACTTCCCTGGCCTTTTGCCCGGGCCGGTAAGGCATCGCGAAACGAATTTCTCCTAATGCCTCGCCATTCAGAACTTCCTCCCATAATTTGTTGCCGCCTGGCAGATTGCGATTATGTTTTGAGCGAATCAGCCAATCCGCCGGATTCCCCAAGTCGCGCGCCGCTTTCATCAATTCCAATAGGTCTGACTCTCGGTCCGCCACATAGACCAATCTTGTCGCGGGTAACTCCTGAGCATATTCTGCGACACGCTGGTATCCTTCCGTCCAGCGCAGGCTTTCTCTGACGCCTTCCCGATTCCCCTGCTCGTCTTTCAGTTCGCGGGCCCACATCCAGGCGTCTAAAACACCCAACGGTTCCCGTGATAAACTGACTGCGTAGGTGGGATGCACATACAGGCCGCGCTGGGCTTCATAACTTAATGGCCCGAGTCCGGCAATTTCCTGGCCGTTGAAATTCAACTCCGTCGTGTCTTGAAGGCACAAGACCACTTTGTGCAATTGCATGCGCTCTTTCGTGCAAGCAATGTGGGGCGTTAAAATATCGCTCCACTCAACTTCATCTTGCGCCAGAAACCGGTACGCCGCCTGAGTTTCCGCCCAGCCCCCACAGGCTGCCGGTATGCTGGCCGTGGGCTTGGCGGCTAATTGCTCCGCCAACAGAAACGCTCGCTTATTGAGCCGCTTGTCGCCTAGGTCTATACTCCTGAATTCTTCTGCTGCCCAACTCATACCGATCAACACCGCAAACATTGAAAATCATTAGCTTAACGGATATTTATCAAGTTGTGTGTAATGATATGCCTTCAACTCCGTTGGATTCCTTTTTGCTGAGCTATTGGCCAACACTGTTTTGTCTTTGATCAAGTGATATCAGTTACAATCTCAAATCAGAATCATCCACGTTTAGTACATATTTTATGTCATATAAAATACAGTTATCTTTGCCCAGTGCTCGAATTGCCTTAGGGCCCATTTCTTGAAACTGGCGATGTGCCACCGCAAGAATAATGGCATCGTAACTGCTAGCCTTTAAATCATTAATTGGAGAAATGTTGTATTCGTATCTCATTTCTTCAACCGAGACCCAAGGATCATAGACATCGACTATGCAATTATATTCTTTTAACTCGTTGATAATATCAATGCCCCGGGTGTTTCGCAAATCAGGGCAATTTTCTTTGAATGTGATGCCCATCAAAAGAATGCTGGCATTTTCTATTTGGATACAATGACTAATCATTGCCTTTACCAATTGAGTAGCCACATAAATGCCCATGCTATCATTAAGCCGGCGTCCGGCCAGAATAAGTTCAGGATGATAGCCATTGGACTGTGCCTTGTGGGCGAGATAGTAGCTATCTACACCAATGCAATGACCGCCCACCAGACCTGGCCTGAAAGAAAGGAAATTCCATTTACTTTCTGCCGCCCTTAGCACAGCTTCCGTATCTATCCCCATTTTGTTAAAAATGATGGCAAACTCGTTAATCAACGCGATATTCAAATCACGCTGAGTGTTCTCAATCACTTTGGCCGCTTCTGCGACCTTAATGCTTTCGGCCTTATGGGTACCAGCGGTTATAATATCTTGATACAAAGAATCCACGAAATCAGCAACTTCCTGGGTTGATCCGGAAGTTATCTTCTTAACAGCGGCAAGACGATGAGCTTTGTCACCTGGATTAATGCGCTCTGGACTGTAGCCACAAAAAAACTCTTTATTAAACTTGAGGCCTGAAAGTGTTTCCAGAACCGGAACACAGACTTCTTCAGTGGCACCTGGGTATACAGTGCTCTCGTAGATGACCAAGTCCCCTTTTTTTAGGATGTTAGCAATGGCTTCACTTGCATTAATAATTTGAGTCAGATCAGGACACTTGTGATTATCAAGAGGGGTGGGGACGGTCACGATGAATATATTGCAGGAATTAAGATCGTCAATATTTGTAGTGAAAGTTAAGTGTTCCGCAGCCGCAAGCTCTTCTGGCAATGTTTCCAGGGTAAAGTCAATTGCGGATTGGAGTTCATCGACACGTTTTTGATTAATGTCAAAACCAACAACTTTGTGTATACGACCAAATTCTACCGCAAGCGGCAGCCCGACATACCCAAGGCCGACAACTGCAATACACTTGTTTTTTATAATCATTACGAACCCTTCGTGAACCTTAGCTTATTATCTGCCCGAATTTCTTGGTGGTTAACATGGTCTTAAATTGAGAATTACCGTGGTGTTTTCAAACCGCACCAACTTCATTTTTCTGGATCACATATCTCTAGCAAGTATTTTTTCTGCAATGATATGCGTCTTTAGCGCATCTGAGAAATTTGAGCCAGGTTGTTTTGCTGAACGTATGCAATCCAGAAAATCCCGGATTTTTTCTCGAAACCCACAAAAATCTATTTCATCCGCACTTCCGGCAATCTGCCTTGCATTAAATTCCCTCCTGTTTGCACCCCCGTCTTCATATAAATATCCCATGCCTTCTAAGTCCGCATCAGCACAAATAGAAAGCCCATGAATACCTACCCGAAACATCCGATAACCTGATATCCAATTGCAATGCAAATGCCCGTTTACCCCGGAGTCGAATTCGAGCAACGCTGTGAAGAAATTAATGTTCGGCACTGCTATTCGTCTTGTCACACTATGGATACCAACAACCTCCCCTCCACAAATATAACGTAATGTGTCAATCGCATGCACTCCGTCATCCATCATATGATCGCGTGCCCCAAGAAAGGGTTTTGGAAAGTTCTTGATAAACTCAACTGAAGCATAAGTAATTTGACCCCGCGCCTTACATTCCAACACCAGTTTCTGCAGTATAGGGCTAGACCTTCTTTGAAAGCATACCTGGGTGATACAGCCATGTAATTCTGACATATATGCGAGCGAACGAGCCTGGTGAAGCGTCAACCCTAAAGGTTTCTCAATGAACAAGTTCAACCCATTTTCAAGACACCACATCCAAACATCGTACATTGTATGAGGAGGCCCGATGGCAAATACCGCATCAGGGGCGATATCTTCAACCATCTTTTTGTAGTCATGATAAGTGTTATTAATGTTGTATTTTTTTGCTGTTCTTTGAAGCTTATCAATATTTCTATCGCAAATTGCCTCAATCTTGACATCCACAAATGAAGCCAGAGCCGGGTAATGGACCCTATTCGCCATATGTCCAGCACCAACAACAACTAACCTAATATAGGCATCATTTTTTCCCATAACTATGCAATTATCTCGTATTTTTCAAAATCAACTGCCCCATCAACAGGTTTTCCGGCAAAAAAATCTTCAAGGGCTCTAACCGCGCTTTCCCCTATTTTTGCGTACCCATAAAAACCGCTACCTGCCAGATGCGGAGTAACAACAACATTTTTTAACGATAATAGAAGGCTGTCTTTGGGAAGAGGCTCTTCTATCGAAACATCCAGTGCTGCTGATATCCTACCCGTCTCAAGCTCTGAAATCAGCGCTTGCTCATCCAATACGCCTCCGCGGGAAGTGTTGATAAATACAGCCCCTTCTTTCAATACGGTAAAATGGGTGCGGTTAATCATTGATTTTGTGTTGGGAAGCAGGGGAGCATGAACACTGACAATGTCAGATTGAGAAAAAATATCCATCAGCGTCACTTTTTTAACGCGCAGGTTTTTTGCCTCCTGTTCCGTAAGGTACGGATCAAACACAAGCACCGTTGTGTCAAAAGGCCTAAGCAGCTCTATGACCTTACGACCAACTTGGCTCGCCGAAACGAGCCCCACTGTGCTGCCGGTGAGGTATTGGGAATTCGGCCTAAGCATCCGGTCAGGCCATTCATTGTGGTCATTCCGAAGCATCAATGCGCGGTCGAAGATTCGTCTGCACATCATGATCATTAGACCAATTGTGTGTTCTGCTGCGTTGTACGCTATTTCTCGATTCCGGAAATTTTCAGAGTAGTTGTCGCCTCGACGGTTAAATCTTAAGCGGCTTTTTTGTTCCGAGTTATCTCCTCTGCGTTTGGTTTTTGGTTAGCTTTGGTC
>Ga0208259_1000136_pt1 | contig 27532 bp, 22 predicted proteins | sample CryBogCBH22May08_FD_184618 | JGI IMG/M metagenome (GOLD analysis project Ga0208259, IMG submission 184618) | Freshwater microbial communities from Crystal Bog, Wisconsin, USA - CBH22May08 (SPAdes) | ecosystem: Environmental > Aquatic > Freshwater > Lake | place: Crystal Bog, Wisconsin, USA... | reverse complement strand
TTAATACCAATTAATACTAATTTATTAATAGATTGTTTTTACATCCTTTTAGGTGTGTTTTTATTAAGTAAGTTTAATGAAATTGATTTCTATATTGTAATAATTTTCATTTTCGGATCAATAAATTTATGGCGAGACTTTGAAACAGTAAACTACATTGTTATTGATATTAAGGAGAAAGTAATAGTAATACATAGTAAAAACATTATTAAAGCTTTACTTTTCAAGAAGAAAAAAATTCTTTTTTCAGATATACTTTCAATCTCTAATATAGAGAAAAGTGCTATGAGAACTAATACAAGGTATGTTTTAAGATTAAATTTAGTTAAAGAAGACTCCGCTGTTCTCACAGATTTTTCTAACTCGAGTGATGCAGAATTGATGTCCTTACATCTTAATGCAATTATCAAGAACTCTAAATAATTATTTCCTACTACATTAACGCTATTTTTTAGAACTCTTTAAGTATTAATAACAATATTTTGAAGAGTTGAACAATAGATACCTGCCAGAAATTTGAGCGAGCGCCAAGGATAGGATACAGTGGATAAGCCTGACCGAAGGGGGCGCCAAAATTCAAGTAAAAAACAAAAAGGAAAAAGAATACAGGCAATAGGGAGAGGATGAATATATTTGATGAGGAAATAAGTATACAATTCATTGTTGGGGGTTAATTAAACTACATTTGTAAAAATATTTTCTATGCCAGTACTTTCCATGTTTTATGGTATTATAATAAGAATGTTTTATTATGATAATAAGTAACATAACTTACCTCATATACATATTGAATATGGTGAGTATAATGCGGTAGTTACTATAAATGAGGGAAACCTAATAGAGGGTGATTTTCCAAAAGAGAAATTAAAACTTGTGCAGGCCTGGATTGAAATACATAAAGATGAGTTGAAAGCTAACTGGAAACTTGCTATAGAAGGACAAAATATTTTTAAAATTGATGCTTTAAAATAATTATATGAAGACTTTATCTGCAGTAAAAGCATTGGAAAATTACAAGTTACAGTGCATATTTGATGATGGCACTAAAAAGGTGGCTGATATAAGCGTATATCTGGAAGCGCCTGCTTTTGTACCATTGAAACAAAAAGATGTTTTTAAAAAGGTAAGTAATAAGAATTATTTTGTAGAGTGGAAGGAATATGAAGTTGATTTAAGCGCAGATACACTATGGCATATTGGTGTGGAGATGGAATAGAACATTTAGTTTAGTATTTAGATGTGCGTACTTAGATAAATATATTTTGATGATTAGCGCCTGCGGATTTTCTGCGGGCTCTTTTTTTATACTAAATAGGATTTATATATTTAAATGAAACTTAAAAGTCCATAATGATTTTTAAAACACCAGGAATGCGGCTGCAAGCTGCGATATACTTCGGCACAGCCACAAGCAGTGCCGAGAAACACTCTGATTATTTTGAAAGAAGTTCCGAGTGGGGGAAGAAAAATCAATAAAGCACCACTCGTGTCAGAGTAGTGCTTTATTCTTACTGTTGTATTTATTCTTTAATTAATTTTTCTGTTTGAATAATACCATTGGTATACTTTGCTTGAATAAAATACAAACCGTTGGATATGCCGTTAATATTTATTGATGTACAATTTGAAACAGGGTTAATTATTTTCATAACTCTACCATTGATATCAATTAATTTAAGGGTTTTAATATTGCTGCCTATAATAATGTGGTCTTTAGAGGGGTTAGGGGTGATGGTAAATTGCTGCACTGCAGATTCACTAATATTTTGTTGTGAAGATTTTAATACTACATTATGAAGGTTATAATCCTTATCGTAAGCAGCGATAGCCGTAACCGAACCATCTAAATTAAGTGTTACATTGTTTAATGGATTAATGGTCTTGAATACAAGTTCCATTATAACAGAACCATCCTCCAAAGTTTTTATTTCATTTTTTGCATCCACCCACAGGAAGCTTATCTTCCCTTCTTCGGCATGGTTAATGCCTGTTTCAATTCTCAATTGGTTATTAGCTATTTCCTGCCATTGCATCACTGAAGGAGTAGTGAAAAAAATCCTATGTAGTTTTTCATAATTAAATTTTATTAACTAGCTTTGAATAGGAAAAACAATAACAATGGAAATGACCATGAAAAGTTATTCTTCTTCAATCACATCCACTTCGTCTATAAGGTATCCTGCTTCATATTGGTTATTATAAAAGCTTTTTACCTCAGTTGAAAGACTCATCCTCAATGAACCATTGTCTTTGAAAGTTACTTTATCATTCTCTACAGTATATTCCGTAATGAAATACCCTTGTAAATCACTTGGCAAACTTTCCATTAATTTCTTGTCATCTCCTTTTTCTATTATCAAGTATAATAATAAATCAGAGCTTGACTTTGTTAACTGAATGGCTATTCCTAATTCAATGAATACATTTGGATTTCTTTCTGAAATATCGAATATGATGGCATTTGACATATTCATCTTCCTGATAATGCTGTCAAGCATATTTTTCCCTGCGGATGCCCTAAGCCTTTTGTAATCTATTTTATATTCAACCCCATTTTTGCTAGGTTTACTTTTAAGCATGTTATTAACCTGTTTGATAATTTCCTTAATTGCCATTTCGGAATGGCTTTCAGTTCTTTTCTCCCCTTCTTTACGCCATTGATAGGCGGCTGAAATTCTAAAATTCATTTTGTTTAATTTATTTGATTAATAAGAAATTACGACATATCCTGCTTCTGCTGCTTGAATTTCCTGATAGGTTGAATAATTTGTTGACCCTCCCTGTGCGACTCTAATGGGGTAACTTAATCCGACTATATAAGGTGAAGGGATATAAGCGGGTTGAGGTTGTGAAATATCCGATACAGGAATAGACCAATTTACAATATTACCATTAGTGGCATTTGGATTATTTGTAAGAGAATTACCTATACCACCCCCTTCAGCAAATATTGTTGAATCAAAAGAGCTAACACCACCAGGTATGCCGTCAAATTGCGCAGCATTACCCGGGACAACTGCGTTTAATTTTGTATATGAGAATGTAGTGCCACCAGCACCACCAACTATAATTTTATAAGATTGTCCTGGAAACACATTGGCAACTTGTTTATTGTATCCACCATTGCCGCCGCTTATATTTGTAGAATTTCCATTTTTATAAACCCAAACACCCCATCCACCACCCCCACCCCATAACTCTACTGTAATTCGAGTCACACCAACCGGGCAAGTCCAAATTGTAGAACTTGCAAAACCCTCTCTTATACCTTTTGACACGTTAGAAGTATAAGGTGTCTTTGAAATTGTTCCATTCGACTTGTAAGTTATCAGTGTATCATTAATCATGTTAACACTATCAACACTTACTCCCTGTAATCCCCTTACATTTCCGGCATTGATAGTTTTCCCTGTGCTCAATGTTACATAAAGGCTATCCCCATTCACTACTGTATTTCGTAAACTCACACCACTATCTCCTTTTGCGCCATTCAATCCTTGAATACCTTGAGAACCTGTTGCCCCAGTAGCACCTATTGCACCCGCAAGACCCTGCAACCCTTGAAGTCCCTGTGGTCCTTGTGCGCCAGTTGCGCCTCGCACATAGCCTGCTGTTAATATTTGTCCTGTACTTAGTGTTACATATAAACTATCGCCTACTACTGCTGTACTTCTTACACTAACACCACTATCGCCTTTTACTCCTTGTATACCTTGTAATCCTTGCTGACCCTGAATACCCTGTGCACCTGTTTGTCCGGTTAAGCCCTGAATACCTTGCGCACCTACGGCACCAGTTGCTCCAGTCAAACCTTGAACCCCTTGAATACCTGCAGCTCCTCTTACATATCCTGCAGTAATTTTCTGACCGGTACTTAAAGTTATTTGTAAACTATCACCTATTACTGCAGTACTTCTTACACTAACACCGCTATCGCCTTTTACTCCTTGTATACCTTGTAATCCTTGCTGTCCCTGAATACCCTGTGCACCAGTTTGTCCGGTTAAACCTTGAATCCCTTGAATACCCTGCAAACCTGCAGCTCCTCTTACATATCCTGCAGTAATTTTTTGTCCGGTACTTAAAGTTATTTGTAAACTATCACCTATTACTGCTGTACTTCTTACACTAACACCGCTATCGCCTTTTACTCCTTGTATACCTTGTAATCCTTGTTGTCCCTGAATACCCTGTGCACCAGTTTGTCCGGTTAAGCCCTGAATACCCTGCGCACCAGTTGCACCTGTTAAACCTTGAACCCCTTGAACTCCTTGAATACCTGCAGCTCCTCTTACATATCCTGCAGTAATTTTCTGTCCGGTACTTAAAGTTATTTGTAAACTATCACCTACTACTGCTGTACTTTTTACACTAACACCGCTATCGCCTTTCACTCCTTGTATACCTTGTAATCCTTGTATGCCTTGAGCGCCGGTATTACCAGTTAATCCTTGAATGCCTTGTGCACCTGTAGCACCTGTTTGTCCGGTTAAGCCCTGAATACCCTGAGCACCAGTTGCTCCAGTCAAACCTTGAACCCCTTGAACTCCTTGAATACCTGCAGCTCCTCTTACATATCCCGCAGTAATTTTCTGTCCGGTACTTAACGTTATTTGTAAACTATCACCTACTACTGTTGTACTTCTTACACTAACACCGCTATCTCCTTTCACTCCTTGTATACCTTGTAATCCTTGTATACCTTGAGCTCCGGTATTACCAGTTAATCCTTGAATGCCTTGTGCGCCTGTAGCACCAGTTTGTCCGGTTAAACCCTGAATACCCTGAGCTCCAGTCAAACCTTGAATCCCTTGAATACCCTGCAATCCAGCAGCTCCTCGCACATATCCAGCTGTTATTTTCTGTCCGGTACTTAACGTTATCTTCAAACTATCTCCTACCACAGCTGTACTTCTCACACTAACACCGCTATCGCCTTTCACTCCTTGTATACCTTGTAATCCCTGTATGCCTTGAGCGCCGGTATTACCAGTTAATCCTTGAATGCCTTGTGCACCTGTAGCACCTGTTTGTCCGGTTAAACCCTGAATACCCTGAGCACCAGTTGCTCCAGTCAAACCTTGAATCCCTTGAATACCCGCAGCTCCTCGCACATATCCAGCTGTTATTTTCTGTCCGGTACTTAACGTTATTTGTAAACTATCGCCTATTACAGATGTACTTCTCACACTAACCCCACTATCGCCCTTCACTCCTTGAATTCCTTGTAACCCTTGAATTCCTTGTGCACCTGTCGCTCCTGTCAAACCCTGTATACCTTGTACACCCTGAACCCCAGCAGCTCCTCTTACATATCCTGCAGTGTAAGTTTTACCTGTACTCAACGTTATCTTCAAACTATCACCTACCACAGCTGTACTTCTCACGCTCACCCCACTATCTCCCTTCACACCTTGTACACCTTGCTGCCCCTGAAGTCCCTGCAAACCTGCTGCACCTGTCAAACCTTGTATTCCTTGAACTCCTGTAGCTCCTCTTACATACCCTGCAGTAATTTTTTGTCCGTTACTTAATATTATGTATAAGCTATCACCATTTACCAGCGTACTTCTCACACTTATTCCACTATCTCCCTTCACCCCCTGAATACCTTGTAATCCCTGTTGTCCCTGCAATCCTGTAGCACCCGTAGCTCCTGTTAATCCTTGAGGGCCAGTTGCTCCAGTTGCCCCTGTTAAACCCTGTACACCTTGTGGCCCAGTTGCTCCTGTAGCACCTGTCAAACCTGTTGCTCCAGTTAAACCTTGAACCCCTTGAACTCCCTGTGCCCCTTGTACCCCTGCAGGTCCTACCAAAGATTTACCAATACCCCAGCTTCCGCTTGCTTTTGGTCCAAACAACATATAGCTATTGGTATTCAAATAAAAATCACCATTATTTCCTATAGAAGAAGATGGATCAGTTCCGCCTGCCATGAAATTAGAAGTACCACTCGATCCTGCATAAAAAGCATAAGGCACACTCCAGAATTGAGTAGTACCCATATCCTGATAATTATTGCTTGCTACCCAGCTTGGCGTAGGGATTGATGGTGCAACAGCTACCTTTAAATTATAAAAATACACCCCACTACTCCAAAGTATATTTCCAAAACTAGCTGCTGTACCTCCAGTTTTAGTTCCTGTTCCTACCAATATGGTAAATACACCATCTGCATTGGTAGTCGTTAAAAATGTTTCCTGCCATACTACCGTTCCAGTAGCCGTAGTTTGCAGTACCTGATCCTGTATATATACTTGTCTCGATTTAGCTACATTTCCAGAAAGGTCTTTAGCTACCGCCTGAAAAGTAATTCCCTGTGGTGCCTGCGCCTGTAGCATGGTTGCAACAACTGCAAACAATACTATTAATAAAGATTTTATTTTTCTCATACGATAATTTTTTTCTGTTGATTAATTTACTTTTATTACTTTAAATACCGTGGAGGTATTATTTTCCAATCCTATTCTTATTACATAAAAACCAATACCATACTTTTCAAAAGATATAGTTTTACCATTTACCAGCTGATCCATGGTACCAGTAGTATGGTACACTATCTGCCCAAAACTATTGCTGACAGAAAGGGTGTAATGTTTTGTATAATCTACTTTTCCTTTAGTTATTATGGTAGTATAACTGGTAACAGGGTTTGGATAACAACTGTAGGTAATAGCTGTGGGCTCATCCTGTACCTTACAGTCTCCATTAAATTCACCTGCACTGCTATCTTTTGATGATAAAGCACTTACACCATTCGAAACCGTATAACAACTACCACCATTAACAATCATTGGCCCTGTATAACTTGTTATGCTTTTTTGATTGCTTAGTATCCCTCCAAAAGAAAAAGAAGTATTTAGTTGTGCAAATGAATTTATTGCTCCAATTAGTAGCAATGTAATAAGTAAGGTTATTTTATTTTGGTACATATACAAATTCATACGTTTGTGAGTTTGAGGTATATTCCACATCTATTGAATTTCCTGAAATGGAATTAATCACATAATCAATAGTTGAGTTAGGTGGATTTGAGTTGGTTGTAATTTCTTTCATCAGAACCAAACTACCAATACTAAAAGTACCATTATAGCCATCCGAATCCAGCCAGGTACCATCAGATTTGTAGGTTTTTGTATAAGCAAGCTCTGCGGTAGTTAAAGTCTGTGCATTACCATTGAGTAAAAATTTACTCAGCTTCCAGGTTTGAACCCCACCTCCTGTTAAATTAAATTTCATATTAGCTATCGGATCACTGCTACTGCTTTTAGAACAGGATGTAAACATCGTAATGGATACCATCATAATACCCAAAAAGTAAAATATTTTCATAATCATTTTTTGCCTACTCTATACCGTTTTCGGCTTACCGGTTAAGTTATCATATACATATATTTGATATGCCATTAAAATTTATTGGAAATATGTTACGCTCGAAATATTCACCTCCAAGTTTTTGATTTAACTGATTAACTTCTTCTATATAATCTTTATCCCATAAGGATTTTATATCTCGTTCAATTTCCTGATAAAAATTCATATGATCAATTTTCTCTACAAACCTAAGTGTTCAAAAAATATATTCTTTCGCCAAGTTTCGCCAAGTTTAAATGGATAGAAGGGAATGAAAAGTATTTCTTTAATTTGCTAATATGGATAACGAAGGGTTGAATGCATTATTGATAAAGCGATTGATGCTGAAAAGTAATTTACATAGTCTTGATTATAAGACAATGGATACTTTATCCTCCATATTAAATAACACTTATAGCATTTCAGTTTCTGCTAGTACTTTATCCAGATTAAGTGGGCTTAGGAAGGATAAAACCCAAAAAGCATTTGGTTATACCCTAGATAGTTTGGCTAAAGCTGCAGATTTTATTAGCTACGAACAATTTAAAAGTATTGTATATGCTAAAGAATCATTACTACTTCATAATAAAGTAGAGATAGAAATTCCTTTTATAACCTTGTATACCGAAAAAGCTGCTAGAGAAAATGACATTCAATATCTGGAAAGCTTAAGTAAATACGTTGCTGATAGTGGCTGTGCAATAGATACTTACAATTTATTGGGGGGCGCTTTGCTGAAAGGATTAAGAGCAAATAAATGCCCCGAAAAAGTATTGGAATTTATGGCATCTACTCCCATCATGATTGATGTATTTTTTGAATCGTTTGTAGATACAGATTATTTTGTATCATATTTTGGGGAGGGTATGATTCATTTATCTAAAAGAATTAATACCATCAATAGAACTTACCTTTTTGCTAATAGCATTGCAATGCTATACGAACAAAAAAAAGGTCTAAAAAATGCGTACCAAAAAAGAGCTCAAAAGCTTGCAGCAATAGATTTTGCTTTTCTGGATTATTTGTTGTCAGAAAAATGTGTATATCCAGTAGCAAGATGGATGCAGGTAATGTTGGAATTTTGGCTAACAAAAAATGATTCTACAAAATCCGCATCAATATTTGACTATGCTGTAAATCATATGAATAAATTGAGCAGCGATAATACCATCATCATCATTAGTCAGCTTTCTGAAGTTGGGAAAATAATGCCGGAAAACTATATTCATAAACTAAAAAGTCTATATGAATTAAAATCTGGAACAGTATTTTATGAATATGATAGTCTGGTAAATGCAGGTTTGAACCTATCATTGTTATTAGATAATAAAGGATTGATTAAAAAAAACACTGTTGAAACTTTGATGAAACAAAATCCTTATCAATTCATAACCTGTATTGAAAGTATTAAACAGAAAATGGCAAAAGTTTATCTATAAAAATATTATGGGTTCTAATTATTGTACCTTTTACTTGGCGGCTCTATTTTTCTATATAGCTGATGTACTGCAAAAGACCAGCTCGAAGGGATCGATAACCTGGCAGTATCTTTTTAAACGTTCCTGTTACACCTCTGTTATTGCTATTGCATTGACAATACTCTTTTTTGGAATAAAAAGATTCCCATCTTTTTTAGTTGTTCTACAGATTTCTTTCTGCTCAATTTTATGTGGATTAGGATTATTTTTTTATATCAAATCTATCAACGCTTTAAAATTCTCCAATGTAGGATCTTTAACAATCGTAGGGAATGTAATACAACAGTTGACAGGGATATTGTTGTTTGGAGAAAAATATACAGCATCGGATTTTGTAGCTTATGGTTTTATGAGTTTTGGATGTGTATATCAACTTCTATTTACCAAGACACTTAAGGGAGCAAGATTTGTATTACTTTCTACAATTTTCTGGACTGGAGGATATATACTACTATCAAGAGTATTGCAACAAACTACTATTTACTGGAGCGTACCTATTATGGAAGTAACTATTTTGATAATGGGATATGTTTTAATGAGGCTAACTCCTTTAGAAATAAATACTACTATCACGCTTAATTCACCTTTGAGGAGTATAAAACCTACCATATTTATTGTTATTGGATTACTTACTTACCTTGGATCTCTACTAAATAATAATGCTTTTAAAAATATCCCTATTTCTACTATTAGTATTTTACAACTTTCCATAATGCCACTTACCTATCTTTTTAGTTTGAAGCTATTTAAGGAGAAACCAAACAAAGTAGAGTTGATTAGTTTTATAACAGGTTTTATAGGATTTGCATTGTTTGTTTATATGCATTAAACTGCATTACAATGAAAATTATATTATGCAAAATAAAACCTTCACTCGCCTACACTAAAACCCTGTCAGAAACACCACACTACACATAAGAGAAACTACTTTGCTCACAGAGAGACTAAATTGCTAAAAAGCAACATTTCTCGACTCATAAGAGAGACTAAAACAGAAAAAAGAGATACTAAACAGAAATCTACAAGACTAAATTGTTTTTTTTACAGACTAAGTTGAACTCCCACTCCATAAAATCATCCGTTACAAAGCAGAATGATACCCGTACATTAATAAAAAAGGTTCTACCAGAAAAAGTTATCCGTTACCATGCTGTATCAACGCCCTACCATAATAAATTAAGCCCTACTATAAAAATTTTGTCGTCACCATACTAAATGGAAGGCTCAATACTATAAACGACAGATTACAAAACCTGCATAATAATTATATGATCCGAAATGTAAAAAAAATGAAGAAATGGATCGCATCTTTCAAGATTGAGAGTAATTTCCTTTATGTATTATTTAACAAAAATAAAATTCTTATCTTCCAACCTTTTAAACGTCCTGCGCTCTTATAGATATACAATTTGGAAAATACAGTTTACATACAAGAAAATGCGATAGCAAATGCACGTAAAGGCAAGCCTGATGCTATGGAGTACCTGTACAACCAGTTTAGTAAGGCTATGTATAATGTGTGTGTGCGGATGACGGGCAATAAAGTGGATGCTGAAGATGTACTGCAGGAGAGTTTTATGATTGCTTTTGATAAGCTGCATCAGCTGAAAGAAGCTGCACAATTTGGGGGATGGCTGAAGCGGATAGTGGTGAATGAATGTATACGATATAGTAAGAAGAATTTTTACTGGGACGACTGGAATGAGGACTGGAACGATAGTATGAAAGATGATGGTACGGAATGGTGGACGAATATAGAAATGGGGCAGATACATGAGGCCATTAAAAGACTACCGGATGGATGTCGGCAAGTGTTTAATCTGTTTGTGCTGGAAGATTATTCTCATAAAGAAATAGGTGCATCGCTGGGTATATCGGAAGGGACGAGTAAGAGTCAGTATTTCAGGGCGAAAAGTATTTTAAAAGATAAGCTAACAAAACAACTTTTTGATAATGGATAAGTTTAAACAACATTTACAGGATCATGCTAAAGAGCTGGAGGTAGACGAGCCTGGAGCAAGGGTTTGGAAGAACATCCATCAGCAACATATTGCTCCTAAACAAAAAGGAAAGCTGATTTCATTTGTTCGTTATGCCGCGGCTGCCTGCATAATAGTACTGGCGGGAATTGGGGTGTTTCATATTGCTACTAATCCTAAGAATAATGTAGTAGCTGCTATACAAAGTATAAAAGATACCCTGACAAATAATGCTTCTGTAGCGCCTAAACAAGACAGTAGTAATTCGCAGAATACGCTTGCAGAAACAGCTATTGAAGTTCCTGCAAATGAGGCTGAAAATGCAGGTGATAACAAGGGGAATATAAAGGGGGCCAACAACAATAATAAATCTGTTCATACGCCTAGTGCAGGATCGGAAATGGATATGCTGAACTATGTGGAAACTGGTTTTACGAAAGTGATAAATATAGAAAAACAAAGAGTAAACAGTTCGCCTTTATATGCTGAAAGTCCGGCTTACTTTAACGACTTTAAGAACCGTATGATGCAGATGGATAATGATGAAAAACTGATTAGAAAAGACATCAAAGAAAAGGGTCCAGATAATCAGATGATAGACCAGATGATTAATATCTATCAGCAAAAACTGAACCTGCTTAGACAGTTACAGACAGAGATGAATAAACTGAATAACCGATATAAACAAAACAGACCTGCCTCCGATTCTGTAGGCACATACTTTTTAAACATTTAAAATAAATAATATGAGAAAGTTAGTAATGATTTTAGGACTTGTATGTGTGAGCATACTAACATTTGCCCAGCAGGGACTGATACAGAAAGAGATTAGTGTATCGAAGAATAGTCAGGTAAAAATATCTTCGACCAACAGAAACATCAATGTGGTTTCTTGGAATGAAGACAAGGTGAAAGTAGTGGTAGCTGGATACTCGAAATTGAATGGCGCTAGTCTTGAGGAGAAGCTAGAGAAGCTGGGTATTACTATCCATCAGTTGGGAATGATGCTGAACATCAGTATTAAGGAAGGGGATTATTCCAATGTTTCTATCAATGAAAATGGAATAAACATTGAAAGTGAAGAAGGCACTGTAATAATAGATTCGGTGAATGGCGTAAAGATTGAAAAATCGGGGCTTAAGAAATCTATTACTATTTATGTGCCTAAGAACAGCAAACTTGGGGTAAATAGTAAGTACGGAAATGTAAATTTTAAGAATGAGTTCAGACAGTTGAACCTGGATGTAACCAATGGTAATGTGGACCTGGAGAAAGCAAGCTCTTTAATGCTTACATCGAAGTATGCCAACTTTACCGGTGGTGATATAGGCGAAGCAGAGATAGACTTTATAAATGGTAATTTTACGGTTAATAATATTGATAACGGCACGCTGGATACCAAGTATTCTAATGTAGAAATTACCACCGCTAAAATCATTAATTTCAGCAGTACTAATGATGAATATGAAATGGATGAAGTAGGGGAAGTAAAGGGCACTAAAAACTATGGTAACTTTAGAATAGGTAAGCTAACTGGATCGATAGAAATGGCAGGCACTAATGCTGATATAAAAGTAAGAAATGTAGCAGCAAGCGTGACCAATATAAAGTTCGATGATAAGTATGCCGACATCAGGATGCCTTTAAAAGCATTGAAGAATTACAGTGTAAAATTTGCAGGTGCTTACAGTACGGTATATGCCAACTTTGATATTATCAATAAAGAAGGTGGAGATGATAATTTTAAGTTTTCTGCTAATGTAGGTTCGGGTGCGAATACAAAGATTGATATCAGATGTATAAACTGTACGGTGGATATGAAGTAAGTTTTTCTAGTGAGGTTTTTTGTTAAATAAAGAAGTAAAGGCTCTCTGTTTTATTACAGAGGGCTTTTGTTTTTAGAGCAGTATTTGCTAAATAATAATGATGCGCCATACATGCCAAGAAGTATAATAAAGGGCGTGATGGGCACCATGAATCTGTTGCTCCAGTCCTCGCAGGTTAGCACTATACTAAGGGTGAAAAAGAAGATGGCTATTAAAGAATAGATGATCCAGGATGGCATTGATTTTCTATTCAACCAAATACCTGAAAATGCTAATAAATAAATAGGGTAATAAAACAATTGCAGGTAAAGATTGTGGGCAAAAGAATAGTAACTTCTGGTCATACCAAAGTAGGCTATAATCTTCAGGAAAGAGGCATGCAGAAAATGCATAGGATTGTGTAATATATAAAACAGTAAAGCTCCTATTGCATTGGTGCTATTGTTCAGTTGTAAATGATATTGCTGCAGGCTTTTTTCGGGGATATAACACAATACATTATTATCGGTAAATGGCAGCAAGAAATTAAAACCCAAATCGGTTCTGTTCATGATGAAATAAAGCAAACCAATCATGGTTATTAAGGTAGAAAGACTAATAATTAATACTACTATTTTCTGTCCCCGTTTTAATAAGATATAGCATAAGTAAACAATCCAGACAGGGATGAAAATTATACCAGTCGGCCGCATAGTAATGATACCTATACTTAAGAAAGATAGTATGAGAATATTGCTGCGTGTCTTAGGTTTTGTAAGCAGCCAGTAACTATGCAATATGATAAAGCTTCCAAATAATGACTCGGTATAGAGGAATGCTGTAAACTTTTGATACTGGAAACAAAGTAGCCAGATGATGGTTCCTGCTACTGCTACTTTTATGCTGGATGTATACCTTGCTAAAAGTTTGTAGATAATGATGGTTGATAAATAACTGCCTATTAATTGCAGGGTGTATACTCCAGCTAATTCAACACCCGCTTTTAGGAATAACCAGTGGAGGATTATATAAAAGGAATACAGGTAATAGTGTGGGTAGGAAAACCGATGGAAAGTATTGAGGTAGTATGCTTCGTATACATATTTATGTGCTTCCTCTGTATTAAATACACTCACTTTTTGGAATAGCATAAACTGTAAAACCGACCATAATACAGTGAGTAAGATGATAGCTTTTTTGTTCATTTATTTGATTGTTATTCCTTGATTTGTGTAGATGAAAAATAATACTAAGAGGGCAAAGTTATCAGATTAGGGTTAATTAAATAGTCCAGTTACTTTTCCAGTATCCTTATTTCTACTCTTCGGTTTGCATCCTGCCCTTCTGGTTTAGATTCATCTGCCATAGGAAATTTGTGGGCATATCCAATATAGCTGAGCCGCCGGCTATCTACTCCTTTATCTATTAAATAACTGTATACTGTGTAAGACCGCATGACGGATAAGTTTTTCTGCCTTGTTTCAATGTCTACATCATCATCGTCTTTCATAGTACAACATACATGTCCTTCTATTCTGATTTTAATAGTAGGATGATAAATGAGAATTTCACTCAGATTGTCGAGTATTGCTTTTGCTTCGGGCAATAAGGTATGCTTTCCCCGGTCGAAGTTTACGTTGGATAATAATATACGGTCATTAATACTTAACCTTGGATTGGTCATTGCTTGTTCGAGCAAAGAAGGAGGCTGTGGCTTGCGTGGGCGCACATAATAATCATCGAAGTGAATATATATTTCTACTCTACGATTCTCCTGACGGGAATCTTCGGAAGAGTCGGTATACAGTAGCTGGCTTTTGCCCATGCCATTTATATCTATTTCAATTCTTTCGCTAAGCGCACTCCAATGTGATTTAAGATATTGATACACCGCTTTCGCCCTTCTGATAGAGAGCTGGAAATTATATTCATCGGTACCCAACTGATCGGTATGTCCTACTACTACTATTGCTTTAATTACCTGAGGATTTATCTTATACTGAAGTTTGTTGATAAAGTTTTGGGAAGAAGTTGATAGTTTATGAACATCGAAAGGGAAGTGAATAACAGTGAGTAAACTATCGCTTGCGGTAGCTTTAAATGAGCAGGCAATAAAGAAGACTAAAACAAAAAGTATTTTCATTTTGATTTATTCTATTACAAAGTAACGATGTTTATCAAGCAGAAAGTAGGAGACTATCTATACAGAACAGTAAATTGGACATGAAAGGGTACAAATAAGATTGAAAATTAGTTGCTTTGAAATATTACTAAAAAAAGGACTAATAGCATCTTGCATCTATTAGTCCTCCCACTACTATTATTATATTAACTCTTTAATCTATTTGAATGCGTTAAATCCGGTAATATCCATACCGGTGATCAATAAATGAATGTCATGAGTACCTTCATAAGTAATTACACTTTCTAGGTTCATCATATGTCTCATTATGCTGTATTCACCAGTAATACCCATACCACCCAGCATTTGTCGTGCATCGCGAGCAATATTAGTAGCTATCTCACAACTGTTTCTTTTAGCCATGCTTACCTGTTGTGGAGTAGCTTTTCCTGCACTCATCAATACACCCAAACGCCAAACCATCAACTGTGCTTTGGTAATTTCGGTCACCATTTCGGCAAGCTTCTTTTGTTGTAACTGAAATTGTCCTATTGGCTTATCAAACTGTATTCTTTCTTTACTATAGCGAAGTGCAGTATCGTAGCAATCCATAGCTGCACCTATAGCGCCCCATGCTATACCATATCTTGCTTTGGTAAGGCAACCCAATGGTCCTTTTAATCCTTTTACATTGGGAAGAATATTCTCTTTAGGCACTTTTACATTATCAAATACCAGTTCGCCGGTAGCACTTGCTCTAAGGCTCCATTTGCCATGGGTAGTAGGGGTAGTAAAACCTTCCATACCACGCTCCAGAATCATACCCACTATTTCGTCCTGTTCGTTCTTAGCCCAAACCACGGCCACCTGTGCAAAAGGCGCATTGCTGATCCACATTTTAGCACCATTCAATATATAATGATCGCCAGCATCTTTAATGTTGGTAACCATGCCGGAAGGGTTGCTTCCATGATCGGGTTCGGTAAGGCCAAAGCAACCTAACCATTCGCCCGAAGCAAGCTTTGGCAGGTATTTATTTCTTTGTGCTTCGCTACCATAAGCATAGATAGGAAACATTACCAGGCTACCCTGTACACTGGCAGTAGAGCGAACGCCACTATCGCCACGCTCCAGCTCCTGCATCATAATGCCATAACTAATATAGTCCAGTCCACCACCACCGTATTCAACAGGTACAGTAGGACCAAAGCAACCAAGATCGCCCATTTGTTTTACTATCTGTTGAGGAAATTCTGCTCTCTGTGCATAATCTTCTATTATAGGAGAAATTTCTTTCTTTACATATTCACGAACGGCATCCCGTATCATCAGGTGCTCTTCGGTTAATAATTCATCTACATTAAAGTAGTCGGGAGAGACAAATAAGTCTGTTTTTACAGCCATATAGCTTTATTATTTTGTAATTCAAAATCGTTCTAAACTCCAAAAGTATTAGAAATACTTTGTTCTTAAAAATTGAATATTATTTTTATTAGTTTTTTACCTTTCGGCAAAAATATTTTGTAATCTTAATAATTTTTCTATTTTCACGGCTAATTAAACGTATTTACGATGAAGAAATTTTACCTACTACTTATGTCTACTGTGTTGGTGCTCACATTAAATGCACAAATTTTTTACTCGTTCAAAGATTCTACGGGTACCTATACTCCTATCACGGGAACCTATGTAACTACTAAGGCCTTGTCTACAGGTACCGGAGTTGCATCTCAAGCCTATGATGATGGTTATTTTAATGGAATTAAAATACCGTTCACATTTACTTATAATGGTTCAACCTATACTACGCTCAACGTATGTACAAATGGGTTTGTATCTTTAGGAAAAGTTTTTACTACAACCACTTCTACTACTGCTCCAATTTATTATTCTAGTGGTGATTTAAAAGGAACTGGTCAGGCAGTAGATACCATACCAAGACCAATTATTGCTCCTTTCTGGACTGATTTGATTTTCACAGCAGCAAAAGGATCTGCTACACAAGGTATATCTTACACCTCTACTGGGACTACTCCGAACAGGGTTTTTACTATACAATGGCATAATGCAGGTTGGGATGCAGGTGCAACTGCTGGAAGCATATCCTTTCAGTTAAAGTTATTTGAAACAACTAATGTAATAGAATTTGTATACAATAGAGAAACCGGTTCAATTATCAATTCAGGAAATGGTGATATTGCTTCTATTGGATTAACAGCACTTGGTTATGGCTTAGGTTCATTTATCTCCGTATCTGATTCTACCAACAATGCAACGACTAGTAAAGTAACTGAATATTCTGTTACAGGAAGACCAAATACCGGACAATATTACATTTTCAAACCTGTTACTCCATTAGCAAATGATGGAGCTGTAACTAAAGCATTTGCAACTGCTGTGGTAGCTACCGTTGCTGATCCTCAAACAAATAGTACTATTATAACCAATGCAGGAACAGGCGCTTTAACTAACGTTCCAGTTACTTTGAATGTTACCGGTGCAAATACATTTACGGATGTTCAGACTATTCCTTCGCTTGCTTCTGGCAAATCGATATATGTAACTTTCAACACTTTTACGCCAACTGCTAATGGAACTAACAATGTAGCTGTTTCTATTCCTTCCGATGGCGACAATACAAATAATGTAGCAAATGCTTTACAAACTGTTACTACTGGAACTATTAACTATTTAACTACCAATACACCAACAGGTGGGTTTGGTCAAGCTAGTATTTCCGACTTTACTGCTAAATTCACAAACCCTAACGCACACTCCATAGATAATGTATTGTTGAATTTCTCTGATACCGCAAACGGATCTCAACCATACACTGTAGGTATCTGGGATGCAACTGGTACAGATATCAACTCTCAGACCGGTGCACCAGGTAACATTATCTGGACTTCTCCAGTTTATCACACTACACCAGGATTGGTAAGTGTTCCAGTAAGTCCTAGTCTTAGTGTTACTGGTGATTTCTTTGTAGTAGTTTCTCAAACAGATACTATTCCATTCCAATTAGGATATGAAAATGAAAGCCCGTTAAGATCTGGAATATTCTATGTACAAAATTCAAGCACTAATGGTTTCCTTGATATCAGTCAGAGTACTATTGGTTTCATTAAATTAGACATCGGTGTTCAATTCGATTCTGTTGCTACTACCCCAGTTTCATTATTGAAATTCAGTGGTTCTAAAATAAATAGTGGTTCTAACTTATTAAGATGGACTACTGCTACTGAATCGAATAATGCAGGATTTGAAATATTAAGAAGTGCTGATGGTGTTAAGTTTACTAAAATTGCTCAGGTATCTTCTAAAGCAACTAATGGCAATAGCACTTCTAGTCTGGATTATATCTATACAGATAATACTTCATTTAAAGGAACAAACTACTACAGATTAAACCAATTAGATAAAAACGGTAAAGGTTCTTTATCTGAGATTGTAGTAATTAAAGAAAAATCAAGTTTCGATGTAACATCTATCTATCCTAATCCTGTTCAGTCTGACATGACTTTAGGAATCACATCTGCTGCTACTTTGAAAGCTAAATCTATCATTATCGATATGACTGGAAAAGTTGTACTTACAAACAATTTTGAAATATATGCAGGTGATAATTTAGTGAAATATAATCTTAGCAACCTTAAACCAGGTAGCTACACAATAAACGTTACTGCAAATGATGGTTCTTCTCAAACTCAATTGTTTGAAAAGAAATAATTCTTGTAAATAAGTTTTATAAGGCCCCGATTCGTATTAGAATCGGGGCTTTTTTTATCTTGAATAACGTTTGCCAATATAGACTATACTTTTTTATTTAAACATTTGGCTTCCCACCTTTACTCAAATACAAAATATTTATTTTTAATCAAAAATTGATTGTTCTCCCTTACTTTGCAACTCTACAACAAAACGACATGCGCTTTTTAAACAATAATCTCGATTTCTTAGATCATCCCCTGGTGGGCTAATAAATTACACCTAAGATATTATTGTTTTATTATTTACTTTTTAATTTTCACTTATGACTATAGATGCTTTAAGCAGCAAGTCTGCCTATTATATTAATTTAGAAGATCAATTCGGCGCACACAATTATCATCCATTACCTATTGTTTTAGAAAGAGGAGAAGGCGTTTTTTTATATGACGTAGATGGAAATAGATATTTTGATTTTCTAAGTGGTTATTCTGCCGTTAATCAGGGGCATTGCCATCCTGCTATTATGGATGCTTTTATTGCCCAAGCGAAGAAACTTACCCTTACCTCCCGTGCTTTTCACAATAATCTATTAGGCGAATACGAACAATACATCACTGCGTATTTTGGGTACGATAAAGTATTGCCCATGAATACGGGTGTAGAAGCCGGAGAAACGGCTATAAAGCTTGCCAGAAGATGGGCTTACACTAAGAAAATGGTAGAAGAAAATAAAGCAGTCATACTTTTTGCAGAAGGTAACTTCTGGGGAAGAACACTTGCAGCCATTTCATCTTCTACAGACCCCTCCAGTTATGCTAAATTCGGTCCTTTTATGCCAGGCTTCGAAATAGTACCTTACAATAATCTGGAAGCTTTGGAAAAATCATTACAGAATCCAAATGTAGCCGCTTTTATGGTAGAACCTATTCAGGGGGAGGCAGGAGTAGTAGTACCTGAAGAAGGATATTTGCATAAAGTAAAAGCACTGTGTAAAAAGTATAATGTATTGTTTGTTGCAGATGAAATTCAGACTGGTCTTTGCAGAACTGGAAAAATGCTTGCCTGCGATCATGAGGATGCCCGTCCGGATATCCTAATTTTAGGTAAAGCATTAAGTGGCGGAACAATGCCAGTATCAGCTGTTCTATGTGATGATGAAATAATGATGAATATCAAACCAGGTGAACATGGAAGTACTTACGGAGGTAATCCACTGGCTTGTGCAGTTGCTATGAAGTCGTTACAAGTACTAAAGGACGAAAAAATGGCGGAGAATGCTGAAACTATGGGACGATTATTAAGAAAAGAAATCAGTAACCTTAATAGTCCATTAATTACCACAGTTAGAGGGAAAGGTTTGCTGAATGCTATTGTTATTGCCCATCCCAATCCGGATGCTGCATGGGAACTTTGTCTGGAAATGAAGAAGAACGGACTACTTGCAAAACCAACACATGGCGATAAAATTCGTTTTGCACCACCTTTAATTATTACAGAGGAACAAATAATGGAATGCGTGAAAATAATTGAAAAATCCCTCTCTATTTTAAACTAATAAGGGGTTTATTCGTCCAGAATTGAAATGTTGCCTTTTATCATAAAAGATTAAATGTTTACGTAAAAAGCAACATTTTTACTAGAATTGAGTCTTATGTGTATAAAATACACATCTTTGCTGTTGATTATAAAAATTTAATCTGAAGTTTAAAATTTAAACGGTTGTAAAATGAAAAGAATACTTACACTTATTGCTTTGGTCACCTTTGTGTCTGCAAAGTCCCAGTTACTAGTTGGTAGCAATGGCTCTACTCCATTTCTTTCTGACTCGGCATTGTTCTGGTCCATTACAATGGATGCTAACTATGGCAACAAAGCATTGTTGGCTTATACCCCAACCACCGATGTATATGTACACATGGGTGTAATTACCAATAAAAGCGTAAGCTCATCCGATTGGAAGTATGTAAGTACGAAATGGGCAACCGTTACGCCTGCTACTGGTGCTGTAAATGCAGCTAGTGCTGGTACCAACAAATGGGCTCTTACTATTGTTGGGCAAACATTAAGAAGTTATTTTGGGATATCCGATGCAACTGAAAAAATTCAAAAAGTAGCCATTCTTTTTCGTAACGGGGCTGGTACCATTGTTCAGCGTAATGCCGATGGTAGCGATATGTACGTAAATGTATATGACACTACTAATTTACATACCCGTATTCAGATACCCATGAGTCAACCTATGTATTCTCCCTTGCCCGAACCAATGACAAAGGCTGTGGGAGATGCTTTACCTATTACTGCATATGCCAGTAAAATGAGTAAAATGACCATTTATTTCAATGGAACTCAAGTAGCAAGATCTACCGCAAATGGTTATTCCCTTACTGCTAATCCTACAATTACTGCTGCTGGTAACCAACAAATAATAGTAATGGATACCTTAGGTTCCAAAACTGCCAGCGATACGTTCAATTTTGTAGTAGTAGCACCCAATACTATTCTTGCTTTACCAACCGGAGTTACAGAAGGCATAAACTACGAAGCTGGTGATACTTCAGTAACCATGGTTTTGTATGCCCCTAATAAAAAGAACTGTTTTATAGTTGGAGACTTTACTAATAATTTCCAACAACTGGCAAAGTATCAGATGAACAGAACTCCGGATAGCACTCACTACTGGATAAGAATTACAGGTTTAACACCAGGTGTAGAATATGGCTATCAGTATATTCTGGATGGTACTTTAAAAGTAGCAGATTATAACTGCGAAAAGATACTCGATCCATGGAATGATAAGTATATATATGCCAATACTTACCCTAACTTAAAGCCCTACCCTACTGCTTATACTACTGGCATTGTAAGTGTTTTACAGACTGCAAAGCCTAAGTATAACTGGAATATTGCTACATTCAACCGACCAGACAAAAGAAATCTGGTTATTTATGAATTACTGGTAAGAGACTTTTTAGATACTGCACATGCTAATTGGCAAACTTTAAAAGACACCCTTACTTATTTAAAGAGTTTAGGTATAAATGCTATTGAATTAATGCCTTTCAGCGAGTTTGATGGCAATAATAGCTGGGGCTATAATCCTTCATTCTATTTTGCTCCTGATAAGGCATATGGTACGGAACTAGCCTTAAAAGCATTTATAGATGAGTGTCATAAAAATGGTATTGCAGTTATTCAGGATATTGTAATGAATCACTCCTGGGGAAGTAATCCAATGGTACAGATGTACTGGAATTCCACCACCAGTACTCCTGCCTCTAATAGTCCTTGGTTTAATATGTATCCTACACATCCATTCAATGTGGGCTATCAATTTAATCATCAGAGTCAGGCTACTAAAGATTTTGTAGATAGAGTAGTAACGCATTGGTTAACGAACTACCATGTAGATGGATTTAGATGGGATTTATCAAAAGGATTTACGCAGACCCTAACTTGTGATGCAACTGGCAACAATTGTAATACTGCGGCATGGGGTAATTACGATCAAAGTAGAGTAGATACCTGGAAAAGAATTTATGATAAAATGCAGAGCGTTTCTCCTTACTCTTTTTGTATACTGGAACACTTTGCTGATAACAGCGAAGAATCGGTTCTGGCTAATTATGGCATGATGCCATGGGGTAATATGAGTTCTCAATATCAGCAAAATACTATGGGATGGAATTCCAACTGGGATTTGTCCAATGGTATTGCAGCAAACAGGGGAGGATGGAACAATCCTTACCTAGTAACATATGCAGAAAGCCATGATCAAGAAAGACTTCAGTATGACAATGAATCTAATGGTAATGGTTATAATGGATATAGTGCTAAAACATTGGCTACCGGCCTTCAAAGAGATGCTGCTGCTGCTGCTATTTTAATGATGGCTCCTGGACCTAAAATGATGTGGGAATTTGGTGAATTAGGGTACGATACTTCCTTAAACCATTGTTCAAACGGAGTTACCGTTGCAGGTACCTGCAATACTGATCCTAAACCTCCAAAATGGAATTATACTACCGATCCTAATAGAAAGGCTTTACACGATGTATATGCTAAATTATTGAAGCTAAGAACGTCTCCTAACTATCAGTCTACATTTACTACTGGTGTAATTGCTGGAAACTATAATCTTACTGGACTGGTAAAACAAATGAAGTTGTATGATCCAAATTTAAGTGTAGTAACATTTGCCAACTTCGACGTAGCTCAACAAACATCTGCTATTGGCTTTCCTAGTAATGGTACTTGGTACTATTATGTAGGGTCTACTACTAATTACAACACGATCAATGTATCTGGTTACTCCTATACATTTACTTTGCAGCCTGGTGAATACTATGTATTTACTTCTGCTCCTGTAAACCTTGTAAGCAACATTAATATTGGTGGAAATATTGTAAGTCCAACGGGCAAACTTGTCAGTGGAGTTTCAGTATCATTAAATGGGACTCCTTCTACTTTTACTGGTAGTTATAATTTCTCTGTTCTTTCCAATTCCAACAATGTTATTAAAGCCTATAAAAATAATGATGTTAATAAAACTAATGGTGTAACTACTCTAGATATAGCATTGGTTCAAAGTCATATACTTAGTAAGGCTATATTGAATAGTCCATTGAAAATTATTGCTGCCGATGTAAACGGAGATAAATCGGTGAGTACGCTGGACATAGTATACATGAAACGTTTAATACTGGGTATAGATACTACATTCACTAATTCTACTACCAAGCAAACCCGTTTATGGGCTTTTGCAGACAGTAGTTATGTATTTGCTAATCCAACCAGTCCATTCCCTTATGCCGATAGTATCAATGCTGCTGGATTAAGTGTAAGCAATACCAGCAAAACACTTATAGGAATGAAACTAGGCGATGTAAACTGGGATTGGAATTCTGCAATTCTTCGACCAAACAACAGTGTAATAAATGCTGTAGAACTGAGCTACGATCCTATTGTTGCTAATGCAAACAATATTATCAGAATACCTATTAAGATCAGCAACTTTAAAGAAATGCTGGGTATGCAATTTACTATCGGCTTTAACGCTGATGTAATGAAATGGAAAGGAATTAATAACAATGTTTTAAATCTTGATATGGGTACCAACCATGCCAGTGAAGGCCAAATTACTTTCTTGTGGAATGACCCTAACAATGATATAAAAACATTAGCAGATGGTTCGGTAATTATGGAACTGGTATTCGAGAAAACGGGTAACTGTATCAACGAGCAATTAACTATTAATAGTAACATCACTACAATAGAAGCATTCGACAAGGACTATCAATTGCATAATGTAATTTTAAAACCATCTAATATTAATGCTGCAGATATTACCGAAAACTGGTTAGTATCACCTAATCCTGCTACCAATGGAGTAATTAAAACACAATTACAATTGAAAGATAATAAACTTATACTTTTCCGTTTAATTGATATTACTGGTAAAGTAGTATTGGAGCAAAGAAAAGAGTGTGTTAGAGGAAACAATATGGTAACAATACAAGAAAACAAATTGTTGCCAACTGGCACTTATTATCTTCAAGCTTTAGGTGTAGAAGGAGCTGAAATAAAAAAGATTCTTATAAAGTAATTTACTTTTATTTTAGAAGAGAATACTGTACAAAAGCATAATGAAAAGAGGGAATGAATATCTAAATTCATTCCCTCTTTTCATTTTACATCCCCACCATTGTATACACTAATACTGTATATATTACGAATAAAGTAGTGCTTTATAATTCGTTAAACCCAGATTACGCATTAGCGTTCGTTATGAAGGTTACCAATACAATAAAGACGAGTGTTTGTGCAGATTTTTTGTTAGCAATCATAGTGAACTAAGGTAACAACAAAAAATCAAGCAAACGCTTGTGTTTGAAGTATTTGAAAACGGTAATAGAATTCTTATGCGTAATCTGGGTTAAACTTCTTACGTACTAAAAGTTGTTAATTCACTACTCAGGTTTTCTCTGCAAAGTTCTCTGTAGCTTATTAATATCAAAGCCCTTATTCTTTATGCGTTCTACAATTTGATTGTATAGTAATTCATTCAATTGGGGAGTACGGCATAATATCCATAAGTATTTTTTATTTGGATGCCCTACTACGGCATAAGAATAATCATCGGCAAGGTCTATTATCCAGTACTTAGCCCTGAAGGGCCAGAAGAACTGAACTTTAAGTTTAGCATTGCCGGTATTTTTAACTACAAACGCTTTTCCTTTTATATAAGATTCTCTTCCATTTACACTATCCTTATTGCATCTATTCTCCACCACTACATAGCCTTTATTGCATACCGTATATTCTGCTGTAGTACAATTACAACCTTTTTGAAAAAACTGCGGAAAAGAAGCTATCTCATACCATTTACCAGCATATCTATTCAAATCTACATTCGTAACAGTTTTTAAAGTATCCTGAGCTTGCATAGTAGAACATATTAAAGTAAAGAAAAATAGCAGTAGCAATTTGTAAATTGAATTCATAGAAAAACTTGATATAGCAGCTTAACAGTTATGTTATTGAAATTGTTCAATATAATATATTAAACCCAGATTACACATAGCGTTCGTTATTAAGGTTGCAAACGCTTGTGTTTGAAGTATTTGAAAAGTGTAATAGAATTCTATTGCATAATCTGGGTTAAACTAGTTTTTTGTATTTTGTAATGTATAGTCAAAGTGAAACACATTGCATTATCGTAGTTGTATTTTCCCGACTCCTAACTTCTATGCAAAACAAAAAAGAGGAACAATTTCTTGTTCCTCTTTTGTTGGGAAGACAGGATTCGAACCTGCGACCCCCTGGTCCCAAACCAGGTGCGCTAACCGGCCTGCGCTACTTCCCAATTTACTCCTTTCGAAGTGGTGATCTGGCTGGGACTCGAACCCAGGACCCCAACATTAAAAGTGTTATGCTCTACCAACTGAGCTACCAAATCATCCTTTAAAACTTAAACCACTTAAACAAGTAGTTCTTCGTTTTTGGGAGTGCAAAAATAGGAGAATTGTGTTCTCAGCCAAATTTTTTATTTTTTATTTTTAAATCTTATTTATCCAAGATACTTTTCTTCATATTTATAGATATACTTTTGCTACATAAATCATGCATTTATGATAAACTTCAAAAATAAAGTAGTAGTTATTACTGGCGGTACCGAAGGGATAGGAAAAGCATTAGTCGATTTATTTCTATCAAAAGGTGCCCGTGTAGCTACCTGTGGCAGAAACTCCGATAAATTATACCAACTACAAAAGAACAATACCAGCAAACCTTTATTAATTCATTCTGCCGATGTAAGTGTAGAACAGGATTGTATGAGTTTTATTCATCTGGTGCTGGAACAATATCAAACAATAGATTTATTAATTAATAATGCTGGACTTTCTATGAGAGCCGAATTCGAAGACGTTTCCTTCGATACCATGCGACGATTAATGGATACTAATTTCTGGGGTGCCGTTTATTGTACCAAGTTCGCTTTACCAGCAATATTAAAAAGCAAGGGCTCTATAGTTAGCATTTCCTCTATAGCGGGCTTTAGAGGCCTTCCAGGACGTTCGGGTTATTCCGCTTCTAAATACGCCCTAAATGGCTGGATGGAGGCAATAAGGACTGAATTATTGGATACTGGCGTAAATGTGCTTTGGGTATGTCCAGGTTTTACTGCTTCTAATATCAGAAACGTTGCGCTGGATAAGCATGGTAAACCACAAGGAGAAAGTCCTTTAGACGAAAAGAAACTAATGCCTGCCGAAATTTGTGCCAGCTATATTTACGAAGCTATTGAAAAAAGAAAAAGAACACTCATACTAACTTTCCAAGGTAAAGAGACGGTATGGATTAATAAACTATTCCCTTCCTTAGCTGATAAACTGGTCAGAAAATTCTTTTATAGCAATGGAAAATTAATTAAATAATTACCTACTCAATTCTGTATGCCCGTAATTTCAATTGCCTCCGATATTGGTCAAAACGATTATTTAGTTGCTGCTATCAAAGGGCAGTTATTGTGCTGCAATGCACAATGGAACATTATCGATGTTACCCATCATCTTACGTCCAACAATCTTATTCAGGCAGCTTACATCTGCAATAGTGCTTATGCTTATTTTCCGCAACAGACATACCATATGGTGATTGTGAACCTATATCACGAAACACCAGAACAGATATTGATTGCAAAATTTAAGGATGCTTATTTAGCCTGTCCGGATAATGGTATACTGCCATTAATATTGCAGGATAAGACAGCAGATATCTATGCAATACCCTTGGATGCCGACAAAACTTTGCTGAATATTACCCAGACAATTGCTATGGCCTTCACCCGATTGGCCGAAGGGGAAACACTACAGGCAATTGGCAGTATTGCTACCAATATCAAGGAAGTAAATCCACTGCCAGATAGCAATAATCCCGATAAGCTGGAGGCTCATATTATTTTTATAGATAAATATGAAAATGTAGTCATCAATCTTACCCGTAGCCTATTTGAAGAAAGAAGAAATGGCAGGAAGTTTCAGATTGTTATTAAAAGAAATGATATTATAGACACTATAAGCGAAAGTTATGCCTCGGTACCTGAAGGAGAAAAGCTTGCCTGGTTCAACTCTGCAGGCTATCTGGAATTGGGTATGAATAAAGGCCCTATGGCGAGCCTTTTTGGTTTAAAAAGCTTTAAAGAGTTCGATGATAGTAAAGCGATCTCCCATGCCGATAAATCGTTCTATCATACTATTAGGATTAACTTTTTCAATTAGCATTTCCACCATACGTATTTTATAGAATCATTAGATTGGTATTGTCCTAAAATAATAGCCGTACTCTTTCCTTTTTAGAGCAGTGCTAATTAGGTTAACTACCTGTTTTGTTGCAACCAAGCTAATAATTGTTTTGTTGGTTCTACTTACCAATACCATAGCATTCATTTAGCAGTAATACCAATTTGCTTAATAATAAGCCGATTAAAATAACCTAAAAACTTTATTCGAAAGGTCACTTCATTTAAGATTTTGTCTCATAGCCGACAGGCTCTGTTCATACACCACCACTGCACCCACTCCTTGT
>Ga0208259_1000134_pt1 | contig 27896 bp, 22 predicted proteins | sample CryBogCBH22May08_FD_184618 | JGI IMG/M metagenome (GOLD analysis project Ga0208259, IMG submission 184618) | Freshwater microbial communities from Crystal Bog, Wisconsin, USA - CBH22May08 (SPAdes) | ecosystem: Environmental > Aquatic > Freshwater > Lake | place: Crystal Bog, Wisconsin, USA... | reverse complement strand
CAGGCAGTCCACCTTAATCCTGATAAGACCAAAGCTAACCAAAAACCAAACGCAGAGGAGATAACTCGGAACAAAAAAGCCGCTTAAGATTTAACCGTCGAGGCGACAACTACTCTGAAAATTTCCGAAATATTCCGGTCACGTCTTGTACCTGAAAACTGTTCACTTTAGGAAAGCCAAGTGTTTCCCAACGGTTCTGAGTCTTAATTTTTTCTGTTTCCAGAATGTCTTGGGTAACTAATAACGCTACCTCCTCAGGTATCGGGCAACAAAGGAGCACAACATCGAGTTGCTCTTCACCATCAAATGCGAAGTTAACATCTTGTGGCTCAATTACAACTTTCGCTTTAAAATCTGGCCACTCAATGGTTACCGATTTGGTTTTATCTGCCTCGTTAAACTCGATGACATGGAGGGCGGTTATCAACAGGTTCGCACCAACCGGGTAACCTGTACCTGTTCTGGTAGTATTGTCTGTCCTTTGCGTGGTTATTTTGGCAACAAGCCTGGGGTCCATTAGCCATCACCGCCTAATTGCTTGGCTGGTTTATCTGTGTTATGGTTTGGCTTCTCTCCCGACTTACTGTCCCCACCTATTTTCACTTTTCGCGATTCACCCGTTTCTGGAGTAGAGATTTCCTCATTCACCGGTTGCAAGCTGAGTTTTATTTTATGTGTGGTGGCGTTGGTAAATCTGGCACCACCTTTGGCATCGACATCAAAAACATAGAACTTGATTTTTCCACTCGTTTCACCATCGACCTCATATTCAACTGCGGTCTCAAACTCAACATCGACATTGTTTACATTGAATCGGATGGTCTCCCCATTGCTATTTTGCTTTGCCAAATATAGTTCATTACGTAAAGCTTTGATGACTTCTGCCAACTCAAGTTTTTTCATTAATTGATCTCGCTCTGTTAACTAAACAACCACCGGCTAAAAGCCGGTGTGATGTGTGAACACTTTTCCGGACACAAGTTTAAGCAGCCTTTTGCTGCAATTTGTACCCAACTGGCGACACACGCCATTGGCTGAATGTAATCGCTCCCGGTTGTAAAACACTTCAATATATTCAAACACCGCCTGTCTAGCCTCTTCCCGATTCAGAAACTGACACTGACGAATCAGTTCTGTTTTCATTGATTGTGTGTCCGGTTTAGTGTAAGCACATCAGGAAGATTAAAACTCCTCTTGCCAAGGAAAGGTTTCCCGATGATTTTATATGCGGGTGGGTAATATTTACAAGAAAGATTTTGGCGTTAAGTCCTCGTTTTAGGCTAAAGTATAAAGCCGTTTATTGAACAGCCAAGGGTGAAAGCTTTTCAACCTGCCTGTTAATGGACAGCGAGACTGCTGTCTTTGGGGACTTAAATTTATGCTATCATGCCGACCTATAGCAGCCAAAAAAAATAAAATCATAACAATGAAAAACTTAGCATACATAATCGCATTTGCACTTCTCATAAGCGGCTGTGGCTATCAAAAGCCAGATTATTTGCGGCTGATATCTCCGGCAGAACTGAACCAAATTTTGAAAACCGAGGATATTTTCCTGGTCGATGTCCACACCCCAGAGCAACAACATATAAAAGGCAACGACCTCTTTGTCCCTTACGATGACATTGAGAAAAACCAAACTAAATTTCCAAAAGACAAAAACCTACCCATCTACCTGTACTGCAAAAGTGGCAATATGGCAAACGCAGCGGCAAAATCACTGCATGATTTAGGTTACCGCAATCTGTTTAATCTTGATGGCGGAACGGATGCTTGGCGCAAGGCGGGGCTTAAATTTGAATAACCCAATGGGCGGACCACCCCCTCTATGGACAACTTGGGGAGCTTTGCCGCGCAGATAAATCACCCGGATGGGTTAATGTCCGCCAAACAGCTTTTGTTTGATTTGTTCCTGTAGCAGCGGCGACAAATACAAGCCATGCCGCCCTGTCAATAACTGTAATTTTTGCCACGTTTGCCCCGCATCCAGCAACTGCTTTTTTTCCATCCAGAGCAATAGCCCCACCGTGCCAATCACTTGCAGCCCTAATTGCTGTGCTTTACGTCGGGCCAGCAAATCATCTAAAACGACATAATCAGCAGCCAATTCCTTGGCTAAAATGATCGCTTCAAGCTCGCCCCGATGCAATCGGCCCAAAGCACCTGCCACATAGCCTAGGCCAACCTCCGACAAGGCGTGTGCCTGAATAAAAGCCGGCAGCTCATGTTCCTGAAGCTCAGCAACAACACCGTGCGGGGCATAAGCCTCATGGACACAGGCCGATAAAAGTTTCAGTGCGTCTAGCTTGCCCAGAAAAATGATCGGGCTGGTATTCAGCACAATTTTCATGGGCTGGGCATCTTGGCGACGGTCTCCAAGTCCCCCAAAACACATTCATCAGCCATCATATAGCCCAAGCCGAAATGTTCCTGTAGGCGCGATTTAAAGGCATCAAAATCCAATCCCGCCAAGTGGGCGGCACTGGCAAAGCTGACTTTTCGGGCATGGTAAAGGCTGGCCGCCAAAAAAAAGGCCGCCGCATCATGGCCAAGTGGTTGCAATATGTCTTCGAATTCAGCTTGTAGCGGTATATCCATAGTGGTTTTTAATGGTTAAAGTGAGGGTTGGCAGTCCACAAAAGATTCATGACGGCGTTTAGCTTGGCATGCGCGGTTTAGTGCCTACTGGAAATGGCTTAAGGGCCTCTCGAAAAAACGCCCTACATGCGACAATATCAGCATAAGCCACCAAATTGAAAAGCCAATGATCAAAGGAAGCCTGTTTGCTGTCGAAGAGCGTGAAACCAAACCGGGCAAGCCCGGCGATGTCCTTCAGACTCCCATGTTGCATACTAACAATCCCATTATCAAACATAAAGCAGGGCTGTTAAAACTAGCTCAAGAATTGTAAAACGTCTACATGGTGTCTAAAAAGTGATGGGTGTATCGCGAGATACGTTTTATCGTTATCAGGAACTGGTCGCCGAAGGAGGTGTTGAAGCCTTGGTCGATAAAAGTCGTTGGTCGCAGAACCTCAAGCATACAACACCATTATTTAACTAAGCTTAACAACACCCCCGCAGCAACAGCAGAGCCAATAACCCCTGCTACATTAGGCCCCATGGCATGCATTAATAAGAAGTTATGCGGATTGCTTTCCAGCCCTAGCTTATTGGCGACCCTTGCAGCCATAGGTACTGCCGACACTCCAGCAGCACCAATTAATGGATTGATTAATGTGCTGCTAAAGCGGTTCATGATTTTAGCCATAATTACCCCTGCCGCAGTGCCAATGGCAAAGGCTATTGCACCAAGTGCCAAAATGCCCAAGGTTTCCAATTGCAAAAAGGCATGGGCATTTAATTTGGAACCTACTGATAAACCCAAGAAAATGGTGACAATATTGATCAGTTCATTTTGCGCGGTTTGGCTCAAACGTTCCACCACACCGCAAGTGTTCATTAAATTGCCCAGCGCAAACATGCCGATTAAAGGTGTTGCCGAAGGCAGTAATAAAATTGACAGAATCAACAGCATCAGCGGAAAAACAATTTTTTCAGTCTTACTGACTACTCGCATTTGCTGCATCTCAATTTTGCGTTCAGCTTCCGTAGTCAGGGCCCGCATAATGGGGGGTTGGATTAACGGCACCAACGCCATGTAGGAATAGGCGGCAACCGCAATGGCGCCCAGCAAATCGGGGGCCAGCTTGGAAGCCACGTAGATGGCTGTTGGGCCATCCGCACCGCCAATAATGCCGATGGCGGCAGCATCCCTAAGAGTAAAATGCATACCGGGCACAAGATTAAGCGCCAAGGCACCGAGCAATGAGGCGAAAATGCCAAATTGTGCCGCCGCGCCCAGCAATAGGGTTTTAGGGTTTGCCAGCATAGGGCCAAAGTCGGTCATCGCACCTACCCCCATAAAAATGAGTAGCGGGAAGATACCGGCCTTAATGCCAAAATACAAGTAGTAAAGTAAGCCGCCTTCTTCAGCTATGCCAGCAACCGGAATATTGCTCAGCACTGCACCAAAGCCAATAGGTAACAGCAGTAAAGGCTCAAAGCCCTTTTTGATGGCCAGAAACAGTAGCAGGAAACCTACCAGAATCATAAAGGCTTGGCCGGGCGTAAAATTATAAAGGCCGGTACTGTGCCAAAGTGAAGTTAGATTTTCCATAGAGGTGTCCCTTAATGCCTATGTGGTTATAAAGTTATCAACGCGTTGCCACCCGCCACGGCACCGCCTTCCTTGACATGCACGGCACTGACAATGCCGGTGTATTTGGAACGCACTTCGGTTTCCATTTTCATTGCTTCCATAATAACAACAATATCACCTTCTGCCACAACGCTGCCGACACTGACCAAAATTTTCAGGATATTGCCGGCCATTGGCGCGTTTACGGTTGAGCCGCTGCTAGCCGTAGGAATAATATGGACAGTATCTGGTGTGGCAGGCAAAATATTGATTTCCGACCCGGCTGGGCCTACAGCCACATTAAAGAGTTTGCCATCAACACTAACGGCATAACTTTCGACTGGGCTATCATTTTTGGGGGCGTTGGCGGTGGCAAACGCTTCAGGATCAGGGGCCGCTTCAAACGCAGCAGGATTGCCACGATTGGCGAGAAACTTCCAGCCCACTTGTGCGAACATGCCATTAATCAATGCGTCTTCTTCCAAATTACCGGTCAGGGTAACGCCTTCTGTTTTGGCTTTCTGTTGTACATCAGCAATCAGCTTATCCATTTCCGCCGCCAACAAATCGGCTGGGCGGCAAGTAATGGCTTGCTCGCCCGCCAACACCCGTTCTTGCAATGCGGCATTGACTGGGGCGGGGGTTGCGCCGTATTCACCTTTTAACACCCCCGCTGTTTCTTTGGTGATGGTCTTATAACGTTCACCGCTCATTACGTTAATCACCGCTTGGGTGCCGACAATTTGCGAGGTGGGGGTCACTAAGGGGATAAAGCCCAAGTCTTCCCGTACCCGAGGAATTTCGTGCATCACTTCGTCAAACTTGTCAGAAGCGCCTTGCTCTTTAAGCTGGCTTTCCATATTGGTCAACATGCCGCCCGGCACTTGCGCGATCAAAATGCGGCTATCCACACCTTTTAAGCTACCTTCAAACTGTATATATTTTTTACGGATTTCACGGAAATAATCGGCAATTTCTTCCAGTTTCACCAAGTCCAAACCCGTTGCGCGGGCTTGGTTTTCAAAACAGGCGACCAAAGTTTCCGTGGCGCTGTGTCCATATGTCATGCTCATTGATGATATTGCCGTGTCAACATTGTCCACCCCTGCCTCGGCGGCCTTAAGCAAGGTCGGCACGCTAAGGCCGGTAGTGGCATGACAATGCAAATGCACCGGAATGGCCGTGCTTGCTTTCAGACGGCTGACCAGCTCAAACGCCTCGTAAGGTTTCAGCAACCCCGCCATATCCTTAATACACAGCGAATGCGCCCCCATATCTTCAATTTGTTTGCCCAAACTGACCCACATATCAATGGTGTGTACAGGGCTAGTGGTATAAGAGATGGTGCCTTGGGCATGCTTGCCGGTTGCTAACGCGGCTTTGACCGCGTGCTGGATGTTGCGCATGTCGTTCATCGCGTCAAAAATGCGGAACACGTCGATGCCATTAGCGGCACAGCGCTCAATGAACTTGTCCACTACGTCATCGGCATAATGCCGATAACCTAAAATATTTTGTCCGCGCAACAGCATTTGTTGGCGGGTGTTGGGCATTGCCGCCTTGAGTAAACGCAAGCGTTCCCAAGGGTCTTCCCCCAAATATCGGATACAGGCATCAAACGTGGCCCCGCCCCAAGATTCAATCGACCAATAACCAATTTGGTCGAGTTTTGCACAAATGGGGAGCATATCTTCAATGCGTAAACGGGTGGCTAAAATGGATTGGTGCGCGTCCCGCAACACCACTTCAGTAATCGCTAAAGGTTGATGGTTATCGTTAGCCATGGTTTAGGTTTCTCCTTGAAGATACTATCTATAATCTTGATAAATTAAATTGGCCGCAAGCCGGATACGTCAAGCGTCCGCTTACGGCTTATGCTTGCTTCTGTACTGATGTATGGCGGCGGCTATGGCCGCAATAGTGGTTTTGTCAGGTGTGCCGCCCGATAATGTCGGAATGTTCACAGTGCTGGCTTCCTGCACTTCTGGAAAATACCGGCGCACTAAAAGCGACATGGCATTTATTGCCCCTACCAGCATCAGCAGAAATAAAAATACAATGCCCATGCCAACAAACATTAACTCAATCCCACTGCTCATTAACTCTGCCATACTTTAGAACCTTGTGCTGAAAAGTCTTGAAACTATTGAAAATCTTATAAGCCTGTCTACATTATGCATAAAACCCCAAGCCTTAACAAACTAAACTGGTAGGTATGGGCAGTTTTTTTTTATAAATAAAGGCTTAGTGTTACAGGTGATAGCTAGTAGGTGTGTAAAAGACAGGTCTGGCACAGCCATAACTATTGGATAGCATAGTCAAAATCACTTAGCTTGGGTTGGGGTTGGCCGACCCTCAGTCTTTTTCCCAGTTTTCCCGCAAAGTGACCGTGCGGTTGAACACGCGCTTGCCGTTGCTGCTGTCAACAGAATCTAAACAGAAATAACCGGTACGCTCAAACTGGTAACGGTGTCCGGCTTGGGCATTGGCCAAGCTGGCCTCTATACGGCAATCAGGGATAATTTCTAGTGAATTAGGGTTTAATACGGTCAGGAAATTATCTTCATTGTCCGGCTGTGGCACTGAAAATAAACGGCTATACAAACGCACCTCCGCCGGATAAGAATGTGCTTCCGATACCCAGTGGATAACCCCTTTGACTTTCCGTCCCTCAGGATTTTTGCCCAGCGTGTCGGGGTCGTAGCTACAGCGCAATTCAGTGATTATGCCGTCTGCATTTTTAATAATGTCATTGCAGCGGATGACATAACAACCGCGCAAGCGCACTTCGCCACCCAACACCAAACGTTTGTATTTGGCGGGTGGGGTTTCGGCAAAGTCATCACGCTCAATCAGGATGGTTTTGTCAAAAGGCACGAGGCGTTTGCCCAATTCTGCGCGCTGCGGATGGTTGCTGATTTCCAATTGTTCCGTTTGACCGTCGGGATAGTTTTCAATGACCACTTTTAACGGGTCAAGCACCGCCATGGCGCGAAGCGCGTTCTCGTTCAAGTCTTCACGGATGCAGTATTCCAACACCCCCATTTCAATCCATGAATTTTGTTTGGTCAGGCCAATACGTTCGCAAAAATCGCGTATCGCTTTGGGGGTGACACCGGCGCGGCGTAAGCCTGCCAAGGTCGGCATACGCGGGTCATCCCAACCGCTGACATGCTTTTCCGTGACCAATTGGTTTAATTTACGTTTGCTGACAATGGTATATTCCAGTTGCAACCGCGCAAACTCAATTTGTTGCGGATGGCAAGGCGTTTGCAACTGCTCCAAAACCCAGTCGTACAAGGGGCGGTGGTCTTCAAACTCCAGTGTGCACAGGGAATGGGTGATACCTTCCAAAGCGTCGGAAAGGCAGTGGGTATAGTCGTACATGGGATAAATGCACCAAACATCTCCGGTGCGGTGGTGGTGGACGCGGCGTATCCTATAAATGGTCGGGTCACGCATATTGATGTTGGGTGAGGCCATATCAATTTTGGCGCGTAATACATAGTGGCCATCGGCAAATTCCCCCGCCCGCATTTGTTGGAACAGAGCCAAATTTTCCGCTATTGGGCGTTCCCGGTCGGGGCTGGCAATGCCCGGTTCGGTCAATGTGCCGCGATTGGCGCGTATTTGTTCTGGCGTGGAACTGTCCACATAAGCCAAGCCCTGCTGGATAAGCTGTACGGCATAGTCATACAATTGCTCAAAGTAATCCGAGGCGTGATGCAAGCCCGACCATTCAAAACCCAGCCATTGCACATCCCGCTTAATGGATTCCATATACTCAATGCTTTCTTTTTCCGGATTGGTATCATCAAAGCGCAGGTTACAGAGGCCATTATTTTCCAAGGCAATGCCAAAATTAAGGCAGATCGATTTGGCATGGCCTATATGCAGGTAGCCATTAGGTTCTGGCGGAAAACGGGTGGCGACCCTGCCGTTATGTTTGTTGCTTTTTAAATCAGCGGCAACGATTTGACGGATAAAGTTGGCAGGCAATGCGGTATCGTTAATAGGCATAATGTGGGTTTATTGGCTAGAAAAAGGGAGCGGCAAAGGTAGGCTCCTAAGCAAGTGGTCTTTGATAGCAATACTACTGGAATTGCCAAAACCAGTAAAGCTTGGTACAGGTCGGCTTGTCCCGCAAGCCATAAGCGCCGTAGCCGCGCCACTTAAATCGGTCAACCCGTTCCGGTCTTGAGCAGGGCCGGCACGTCTTCACTGGGTACGGCCGGGCTAAAAAAGAAGCCTTGCACAATGTCACAGCCTAAGGTTTTAATAGCATTGGCTTGCTCAATCGTTTCCACGCCTTCGGCAATCATGTTGTAGCCTAAGGTTTTCGCCAAGCCGACAATAGTGCCCAACAATAATGATGAATGGGGGTTGACCACAATGTCATCGACAAACACCTTGTCAATTTTTAGACAATCCAGCGGCAATTTTTGTAGCGATGCCAAGCAAGAGAAGCCGGTGCCAAAATCGTCAATGGCAATACTGATGCCTAATGCCCGCAACTGAATTAGCATGTCGATATTGCTTTGTGTTTGCATGGCGCTTTCGGTCACCTCTAAGCCTAAGGATTGGGCCGGGATGTTGTGTAATGCCAGCAGTTGTTGGATGGTGCTGAGCAAGCTGGCATCTTGGAAATGTATGGGCGCCAAGTTGACCGAGACGCGTATCGGCGGCAGTCCGGCTTGTTGCCATTTGGCAAGCTGTTCGCAAGCGGTTGCCAATGCCCAATTGCCTAGTTCGACAATAAGCCCCATTTGTTCGATCAAGCCAATAAAATGGCTTGGTAAGATCATTTCCAGCTCTGAACGCTGCCAACGCACCAAGGCCTCCAAGCCAACCAATTTGCCGCTGGCCATGGATATCTGGGGCTGGTAATGAATGACAAACTTGCCTTCTTTTAAGGCAATCCGAAGACGCTGCTTGGATTCGCGGCGTTGGCTGGCTTGGTAAGACATATCGTAGGTGTAAAAAGCATAGCTGTGTTTGCCTTCCTGTTTGGCAGTACCCAAGGCCATATTGGCGGCTTTGATAAGCGCGCTTTCGGTATTGCCATCACGTGGATAAATGGCAATGCCAATACTGATTTTGGGATAGAACGGATGGCTGTTGACGACTAAAGGCTCGCCCACTTGTTTTAGGCAGCGTTCCGCCACTTCCATCGCACCTGCATCGTTGTTGAGGTGGCTGACCAGAATGCAAAATTCATCACCACCCAAGCGGGCGACAAAATCCACTTCACGGGTGACTTGTGCCAAGCGCTGGGCGATGGCTTTTAAAAATAAATCCCCTGTGTTATGTCCAAAGGCATCATTAATTTCTTTAAAACCATCTAAACCTAAAAACAAGAAAGCAAATTGTTCGCAACGGAGTTGTGCCGTTCTGATGATTTTTTCGATACGCTCATGGTAGTAAGTCCGGCTAGCCAAACCGGTCAGGTTGTCATAATAGAGCAGGCGGTGGATTTGTGTCTCGATTTCTTTTTGGCTGCTGATGTCTTGTATCGTACCGGTCACAATGATTTCATCCTTGTCGATGATGACCTCAATTTCTTGGTGGACGGTAAGGATTTTGCCGCTGGCAGTGGCAAGGCGGTACTCAACCGCTTCTGATGCTTGCTGGTTGATGGAGGCGATAACGCTTTGCCTGACTTTTTCAGTGTCATCAGGATGCACCCATTTTAAATAGCCATCTAAGGAGTCTTCAAATTGTTCGATAGCAATGCCACAGAACCCGGCAAGATGGCTGGAAATATGGAACAATGATTTTTCGGCGTACCAAATCCAGTACCCTAAACGGGCAATGCGTTGTGCCGAGGTCAGTGCCGCGAGGGTGGTCAGTTGTAAGCGGTTGCTACGGAGTTCGGCAGTATTTTGGCTGGCCCTTAAAATAAAATATAGCCGATTGACCAAAAGCGGATAGGGTACGGGCTTGACCATAAAATCGCTGGCGCCGGAATTAAAGGCCAGATTCATGGAGTTGCTGTCGTCGAGCCGGGTTAGCATGACAATCGGCACGTCCAGCATATTCGCTTCCGCTTTGAGCCTTAGGCAGGTTTCAAAGCCGTCTAGCCTGTCCATAACGGCATCCAGCAACACAATATCGGGTGCTTGCCGTTTGGCCATTTCGAGTGCCTGGAATCCGCTGTCGGCTTCATCGACCCAAAAAGCCGATGAGCGCAAAGCGGCTGCGGTGACCAAACGGAATCCAGCATCATCATCAACCAATAACACGCGCAGCGCACGACCACGCACTTGCAGCAGTTGCCTGGGCTCCATTAACACAGGATCAAGTTCCGCAGTTAAGGCATCCAGTAGCTTAGGCAAAGTGCCTTCCATTAGCGTTAAAATGGCCTCTGCCCCGTGCAGCTGGCCTTGATGGCCAAGAATTTCTAGCGCGGCGGCTTGGGTTGCCATGGCATCCGCACCTACGTTGGTGCAAGATGATTTAAAACGATGGGCTTTTTGCGCCAGTGCCAATGGCTTGTGCGTGGCAAAATCCATCCGCAAGGCGGCAATATCCTGTTGCGCTTTATCGACGAACATTTCTATCGCTTTATTCAACAAGCTGCTGCCGCTTGAGGTGCTGAGCTGGCGTAAATTTTCCAGTGCCGCCGGATTGAGTTTGACAGTTTGGCGTTGATCGATAATATCGATGACATCACTGACAGCAACGGCGGAATAGCTTTGGCTAGGGTTATAAGGCAGCCATTTTTCCAGTACCGCCCGCACTTGCTGTTTGCTGAACGGTTTGCTCAGGCAATCATCAATGCCCGCAGCAAGGCACTTTTCAAGCTTGTCTTTTTGCCTATCGGCGGTAATGGCGATAATAGGCACACGCGATTGTATCGGCAGGCTGTTTTCGTGCTGACGGATTACCGCAGCCACTTCCAAGCCGGTCATATCAGGCAGTTGGCAGTCCAGCAGAATTAGGTCGAAACGGTGTTTCGACACCGCCGCCAATACTTCTTTGCCAGTGCCCAGCACTTGTGCTTGGCAACCGAAGCCCCGCAGGGTGGCCACTTGGATGGCTTGCTGGCTTGCAGGGCCTTCAGCCAGCAAGATTTTGCCTTTTAAGCGCCCGTCTTTGGGTGTTGCGGGCAAGGTGTTGCGGTGTTGCTGCTTGGCTACCAAGTCCAGTAGGCAGTCCAGTAGTTTTTGCTGGCTGACGGGTTTGTTCAAAAAATAATTCACCTCCATTGGCGGGCTGTTGTCGGTTTCGTTCAGGCCGGTGCTGTCAGAACCCAGCATGGCAATGGACAGTGGCGGAATACCCGGTTCTGTGCGTAACGCCCTGAGTAATGAAGCCCCGCTCATCATGGGCATCTCCCAGCCGATCAGGGCAATACCAAACGGCTTGTTTTGTTGTGCGGCTTGCTTTAAATGCTGTAAAGCCTGGAGGCCATTGCTGACACATAAGCAACTGATTCCCCAGTCGGTAAGTTGGTCACGCAGACTATGGCAATGGCTGGTGTCATCATCCACCACCAACACGGCAAGTCCCTTTAAAGCAGTCATATCGGCTTTAGCGATGGCTATAGGGTCTATTTGTTGCATTGCCAGGCTAAAATAAAAACGCGAGCCTTGTCCTGGCTGGCTATCCAAGGCCAATTCGCCACCCATCAGCTCCACCAGTTGTTTGGCGATGGTCAGGCCCAAGCCGGTGCCGCCAAATCGCCCAATGGCGGCATGGTCACCTTGGCTGAAGCTGTCAAATATCAAATGCTGTTGTGCGGGCGGAATACCGACTCCGGAATCAATGACTTCAAATAGCAGGGTGATCAATGGGCTATTTTCAGGCTGCCCAACATAAGCCACTTTGAGTTGGATTTCGCCAGATTCGGTAAACTTAATGGCATTGCCCAGTAAGTTGACCAATATTTGCCGTAAGCGTTCAGCATCACCACGTACCGAACCGTTCAGCGTGCTAGGCAACTTGAGAATGATTGCCAGACCTTTTTGGTGGGCTTGCAGGGACATCATCTCTGTAGTTTCTTCCAGCAGCTGACGTAGGCTGAATTCATCGTGAGCCAGTTGCAGCTTGCCGACCTCTATTTTGGAAAAATCCAAAATGCCGTTGATGATGCCTAGTAGTGATTCGGCTGAACGGAATGCCGTTTGTGCCAGACGTTTTTGGTGCGGGTTAAGCTCGGTTTTTAACAGCAATTCGGTCATGCCTAGCACGCCGTTCATAGGTGTACGGATTTCGTGGCTCATGGTGGCCAAAAATTCGCTTTTGGATCGGTTGGCAGCATCGGCGGTTGCCGCTTGTTGGTGCGCTTGGGCGGTTTGCTCTTGTAAATTGCTCCGGCGTTCGGAAAGCAGTTTTTTGAGGTGGCGCGTACTAAAGCGGGATTGCCATAAGCCGAAAAAAATGCCCAATGCGATTACCACAGACACTGCCCGTAGCGAGCTGAGTATCAGTTGATGTAGGGCCTGATGCAGATTGTCTTGGCTAAGGCCCAGTTGCAAGTAGCCAATCCGCTCATGCTTTGCCAGCGGGTTGGCGGCTTCGGCAGAGGATGTCACAACATCAATGGCTTGGGTAAAATGGCTGAGCATTTTTTGAGATTGCGGATCAAAAATATCTTGATACATGCCGCCGTTGCCAGTGCGGGCGGGTAAGCTTTTTGTATCCAGTTTGGCTATGGGCTGGAGCGGCAGATAACTACGCTGCCCTAACACGTCGCCAGTTTTGTTGAAAATGGCGAGGGAAGCCATATCGGGGCTACCTTGCAAGGCTTGCAGGGTGTGGGTAATGGCTTCTATGTCCTGGCGCTGGATGCTGTGTTCAAGCGTTTTCGACAATAGGGCGGCGGTTTGCTGGCCTTGCTGGATAAACCGGTTGCAGGTATCAACATAGTGTTGCCAGGTGAGATAACCGCCAACAGCAATTGCTGTTGATATAATCAATGCAGTGGCGGATAAATTAAGGTTTCTCGCAAGTGCTTTCATGATGAGGATAGGGCTGGGGCGATTAGGCCGGATAAGCGTGACAACCAAGCTTGGCAAGGCTTAAGCCGGTCAAGCGTTCATGCCGGATGGCGATGCGGCAGGATTTTTGTGCTGTGTTTAGCCGCAGGGCCATGTTTTGCGCTGTATGGCAGGATTCATGAATGGGTGCTGAAAGGTATCCGTTGTTTGCGGTTAAGCCAATGCCAGTCGAGATTCAATAGCGGGCATTGATTGGCGCAGCGGTTCGGTTATGGCAGTCGTCAATTGTAAACCCAATGCTAAGAGCTTAATCAAGTTTTTTATGCAGTGGACTTATGGCAGGTGCGTTGACCTTAAGGATCGGCGGGAAATTGCTTTGCGCTTACAGGCCAGGAATACCCATGCGTTGTATTTTTAAGGCATTATTGCCTTCTTCATAAGCCAGCAAGCGGCCTTCTTGCTGCCATAGCCGGAAGGCCAGGGCGTATGTCAATACCCGAATGGGATAGTCCCTTGGCAATTGTTGTAAATACGGTTGGATGGTGACAAAATCGGTCACCCCATATTGCTGCATAACAAAACGTAGGCCACCATTTGCCGGGCCAATGTTATAGGCCAGCAAGCCCAAAAACGGGTCATTGTCCATTTGTGCCAAATAATATTTTAATGTTGCCGCAGCAACAAAAGCATTGTGGCGGTGGTTGTCCAGAGATACTTTATCCACCGCCAGCAGGCGGGCAGCGTCCGCAAGCACCGGCTTAGGCACTAAGGTGATCTGGAACAAGCCACGCCCCCCGTCTTGGCTATTGCGTGGCAAAAACGATGACTCGGTGGCGGCAATGCCCTGCAGCAGTTGGCTGTCCACGTCAAATGCCCGGGCTGCTTCATCGATTAAGTCACCATAAGGTTCTGCCCTGGCCATTATTGTTTGCAGGTTGCCTGGGTTTTGCCTGCGGTAGGCTGCAAACACCTGATGCGTCAAAGTGACCCGCTCCGCTTCGTGCTGCCCGCCCACCAAAGTTTTAAACTGGCCAAAGGCAAAAGTGAAGCGTTCATGCAGGCCCAGCCAGCCGACCCCTAATGCCAAGCACAACGATAATATCGGCATAAGCAAATTAGAAAACGAAAGCAGCCAGCACCGTAGCTTCCACCAAGCAATCAAGGCCAATGCCCCTAGCAGCATCAACGCCAAAACGCCCAAGGCAAAGGGCAACAGGTTGTCAACCCAGTTAGTGCCGGAAAATCGGTTTGCCGTATACCCCAGTAAGACAATGATCGCCACTACCCCGGAAAATATTAGACTTAGCGCTTCCAAGCCGACCAGCAATAGCGATTTTCTCAGCTTGCCTTTACCTGCGGCAGGTGCAGCTTGTTTGGCTGTTTTGCCTGGCTTGCGGGGTTTTTTCGGGGTAGGTTTGGCGTCAGTCGCTTGTTTTGGTGAAGCTGGTCGCCGGGTGCGTGTTTTGGGGGGGCTGGCTAACGGTTGCACAGCCGCCTCGGGTGGTTTTTTGGCGGTGGGGCGTTTCCGTGGTGTGCTGGGTGTGTTCATGGGCAACTCTATGTATGCATTTGCGCTAAAGTGTAACGCTTGCTTCATAATAGCTATTCTAACAATAAAAAACCTGCCCCTAAGGACAATAAATGACCGATCCCCTGCTGATAGCTGTTATTTTTGCGAGTGTATTACTGCTGGCGATACTGATATTGCTGGTGTTGCTGCTAAAACAGATTAATCTGTTGGCGGGCAATAATCCAGCGGTTATGCATAACGAGCTGCTCTATTGGTTAAGACAAAGTGAAGAAAACTTAAAACAGGGGTTTGCCGACTCCCGCAAAGAATGGCGCGATATAGGGGCCGACAACAGACGGGAAAATCTTGATATGTCCAAAAACTTGCAGGACACCTTGCTGAACCGTATTGCCGAAAATAACCAGCTGCAAAATCAGCAATTGGAGGCGTTCAAGACGGCTTTTGGCGAGTTGTCAGAAAAGCTGATTAACAACGCCAATGACTTTAAGCTGTCGGTCAGCCAGTCTTTCCTCCAGTCCAGCGAGGCGCTAAACAGCAAGCAAGATGAGTTCAGGGACAAGACCCTTGCCCGCTTGGATGGTTTTGCCGAAAGCATCCAACAAGATGCCAAAGACAACCGCAACGAATTGAACAGTGCACTAAAGTCATTTGAAGGCCAATTTGCCAACAACGTTAAAGGGTTTGGCGAACAGCTTAGCCAAAAATTTGCCGATTTGCATAAACAACAAACGGATGCCAATGCCCTTGCCAAAGCCAGTATTGTCGAAATTCGTGACACTATCGAAAAGCAGCTGGGGGCAATCAGGCAAGACAACACGCAGCAATTGAACGAAATGCGCAAGACAGTCGATGAAAAACTGCAAAGCACCCTGGAAAAACGTCTTGGCGAATCGTTTAAGCAGGTCAGTGACCGTCTGGAACAAGTGCATAAAGGCTTGGGCGAAATGCAAAGCTTGGCGATTGGTGTCGGCGATTTGAAAAAAGTGCTGTCCAATGTCAAAACGCGCGGCATTTTGGGTGAATACCAATTGGGCAACATCCTCGAACAAGTCCTTTCATCGGAACAGTACGCCACTAACGTCGCCACCAAACAAGGCAGCCAGGCCAATGTTGAATTTGCCGTCAAATTGCCTGGTAAAGACGATGAAAAAACCGTTTGGCTACCGATGGACTCCAAGTTTCCGCTGGAGAGTTACCAGTTGCTGTTACATGCCTATGAAGAGGGTGATCTGCTTAAGATTGACCAGACCCAAAAAGTGTTGCTTAAAGCCGTGGAAAGCTTTGCCAAAGACATCAGTGCCAAATACATAGACCCGCCCCATACCACAGACTTTGCCATTATGTTCTTGCCCATTGAAAGCCTTTTTGCCGAGGTGTTGCGGCATCCGCATATGTTTGAACTGCTGCAGCGCAAATACCGCATAACCATCACCGGCCCAACCACTTTGTCGGCATTGTTAAATAGCCTGCATATGGGCTTTAGGACATTGGCGGTACAAAAGCGCAGCAGCGAAGTGTGGAAGGTGTTGGCGGAAGTCAAAACTGAATTTGCTACTTATGCTGAGCAATTGGCTAAAGTACACAAACAACTCACCACCGCTTCAGGGACTTTAGAAAATTTAAAAGACACGCGTACCAAAGCGATGGAGCGTAAATTGCGTGACGTAGGTGTTTTGGAGCTAGATAACGACAAAATTGACATGCCCTTGCTGGATGAGTAAGGATATGTTCAAAATCCACCCGGATTAGCACATAAACAGCAACAACCCTTTGTATAAGGTGTGTATAAGGTGATTAAGCATGGATGAGAACAGAATTATCGAGCTGGAAATTAAGCAGGCTTATCAAGAAGATTTGCTACAGGCTTTAAACGGCATTGTCAGCCAGCAACAGCAACAAATTGACCGTTTGGAAAGAACTTGCGCCCTTTTGAACGAGCGTATCAAAAGTGTGTCCGAGCAGCGGCAGGAAGGCGAGAATACTAGCCATCAGCAGGAAATACCACCACATTATTAACATTGCCGCAAACTGGCGTTGCCCGCCCATTGCATTTAAGCAGCCATTGATGAAGGAATAGCAAATGAAAATTTCGGTTACGAATCTGGGGCCAATTAAAGCGGCTACCGTTGAATTGGGCGGACTGACTGTTTTTGTGGGGCCAAATGGCACGGGAAAAAGCTATCTGGCTAAGGTTATTTATGGTTTGCAGACCATCAGGACTATTATCGACAGTAGTCTTAGTTATGACAGTCGTTTTTTTAACACACTTTTTGGCAGGGAGGTCAGCACAGCAGAAGAAGCTTTGTTGCTTTTGCAAGCACTGACCCCAGCTTCTATACAGCAAGTAATCCCCGCATTGGTCAACTTACATGCGGAATTATTTAAGGATAGGCTGGGTGAATTTTTTAATGATGATAGCGATATGTTTAATAACACGACTATCTGTTATTCAGATATTCCCAATCTGGATGAACAGCGGTTAGAAATGGTTTTGAATGCTGCAATTAAAAATACAAACGAGTCTATAAATGCTCAAAAAGATATTTTACTTGGTGGAAAGTTATTCTTGTTTTGTTGGAGTGTCTTTTCGGCTTATGGTTATGGGAAAGTCGATTATTTTCCTGCGGCCCGCTCAAATTTTATGCTGACCTATAAAGAGCTATACCGTGCAAGAGCCGATGAGCATGTTGGGTTAGGATCGGTTCCATTCAAAGGCAATAATGCATTGGGTGGAATAGGGTCAATTCCTGAGTTTTTCGACAGTAAAGGCAATAATGCCCGAAAGATGGGGTCGCTCATTCGGTTTGACAGACCAACTGAGGATTTTATTCGGCATCTTTACGACCTAGACACCTCAAAAGAAAATGCTTTACCAACCATTGCCGCTAAGCTAGAAAAACTGTTGTACGGTGAAGAACGGTTTTTAGTTGAGCAACCCGAAGGTGCATTCCCTGATTTCCGTTACCAAGTCAGGCACTCAGAAAATAAAATCCGCCTTCATCTCGCTTCCTCCATGGTGACAGAAACCTCTCCCATTTTAATGGGCCTTAAGTATTGGGTTGGGCCAAATAGCCTGGTCATTATTGATGAGCCAGAATCACACCTGCATCCAGAGGCGCAAAGGGATTTGATCAACGTGCTGGCTGACGCTATCAATCAAGACTTAAAAGTGATACTGATCACCCATAGCCCGTACATTTTATCCTGCATCAACAACCTGATTAAGTTACAAGGGCTAAAAGAAAAATTTCCAGATGATGCCGATGTACAGGCGTTATTAGCCAATCACCCGGATATGGTGCCGCTAGAAAAACAGGTCTGTGCCTACCATTTTGACCCGGACGGTTCTGTAAAAAACATTGTGCATACGTCAGGTTTGATTGATGAGGCAGAATTTACCGAACCGTTTGACCGCATTAACGGGCTATATGAGCGGATGCGTGACATTGAGTGGGAGCATCGTGGATGATTAGTACTGTAAGGGCGCAACTTGCCACGCTAGGTAAATCAGATTGCGAACACCAGTCTCTTCATTATCAAGAGAAGGGCAAAGGCGTGAGGCTTACGCCGCCGACCAATGGCGAGGCCATAAAAATTAAAGTCGATACGTATTTGATCACCGAAAATAACACTAAAAAGTGCGATTGCTCATATTTCTACCAATCATCCACTAAACGCTATGCGTTTCTTGTCGAGCTTAAAGGCTCGGATTACCGCACCGCCCTTGAGCAGCTTAGCGTTACCAAACAGCACAACAACTATAGCAAATTGTTGGCTGCTGCAAATCCCTGCACAGAATATGGCGTGGTGATTTTGTCCAAAAATACCAACACCAATAGGCCGAATAAAGAACTATGGGAGGAAGAAAACGGCATGAGACTTAGGGTATTTGCTTGTGCTGACAACACCACAATCGATTTATTTAGAGAAATCATTAGAGAGCCTGAAAAAGATTAGAATACCCGTACTAACATCAGCATAGGCCATATTTTTTAATGCGTTTGCCAGCGTGAAGCTGGTGTTAGTAGGCGTTGGCTGAGCGTAGCCGAAGCCATGCGCCGCAAAATTGCCGGATATGGGCTGCTTTAGTTCCCTTCGATTTCTTTCAATCGGCATCAACACCGGCCGTTTTTGGCCAAAAATCCGTTGAGAAAATTTGCTCCTGATGCCACGGGCATGATTCGGGAAAGCAAGCCAATCCTGTTTCATTGGTCGCCAGCACCAAGGCATCATCCCAAACGGATTCCAACCAGTCGGTATCCGTTAGCTTTGCTTTTAAACTGGGTACTTGTTTGATGTGGCGTTGAATGGCGCGGCGTTGGGTTTTGATGGTTATTTCCCAACTGCTCCCCCTGTGGCTGGGTTGATACTGCCATTTGAGCAAGTGGGCCAACAGTACTGATAACCGACTGGCCAATTCCCGAAGTTCACTTTTACCCACGTCTTCAATCTCGTCAGCAATATGTTCCCTGTCCAGCAAATCGAACCGCCCGGCTCTGATAAAGCTGGCCTGTTCATTAGCCCATGCCATCACATCGGTGTCATATCTATTCATCGGCATCTTCTTTTTTTGATAGCCCTAAAGGCCAGTTTGCTGCAACCCTTGCTTATTATAAAACCAGTCATTTGCAATGCCTCTACTTTTTGATTTTTTGTCTGAAACTTTATACCTGAGCCGCTATATTGATAACCGTATCCAAAAACGTAACCAAACATAACAAGGCGCTGCAGGCCTGCTTGCAGGTATGGTTTCTGTGCTTTGCAAAGCATTTGCAAACTGATAACTGATATTACTGAACACGTTGGCTGGGCGTAGCCGAAGCCACCGCTAAAGCCAGATTGTTGCAATCCTGGCCTGCGTGGCACGGTTGCCCTGTATTACGCTACGCTGCATACAGGCTACAATCGGGTTACAATATTGCTTTTTTAAAGCACCAATACAACACCATAGCCCATTGAACGCTGTAGAAATTGAAGAAGCCATTAGCCAATTGGCGGAACAGCCGTTTGATGCGGAACACTTCCCTTATGCGTTTTTGGAGGCGTTTGGCAACAAACCCACCACCCTTAAGCGGCTAAAAAATGGCGTGGGCAATGAGTCGGATATTGATGGCGGTGTGCTGCAACGCAACAACATCCATATTGTCGTCTGCGCCCCCGGGCAAGTCACCGCCACCCTTGACAAGCTTAGGCTAAGCCCCGCTACCACTAAAGCCAAAGCCAAATTTATCTTGGCGACCGACGGCATTGATTTTGAAGCGGAAGACCTGACCGCCGACGATGGCCCCATCGTTTGCCCGTACCCCGACTTCCCCAACCATTTTGGCGTGTTTTTGGCATTGGCGGGCATCAGCACTGTCAAGCAAATCCGCGAAAGCTCGTTTGACATCCGCGCCACCAGCCGCCTCAACCGGCTTTATATCGAACTGCTGCAAACCAACCCCGATTGGGGCACTGCGGAACGCCGCCACGACCTGAACCATTTTATGGCGCGGCTGATATTTTGCTTTTTTGCCGAAGACACCGACATCTTCAATGGCGATGATCTGTTCACCGCTACCATCGAAAAAATGGGCGCCAAAGATGCTTCTGACACCCATGAAGTCATCAGCGAACTGTTCCGCGCCATGAACACCCAACTGACCGACCGCCCCCGCGCCCACATCAAACGCTGGGCCGATGGCTTCCCCTATGTCAACGGCGGCCTGTTCTCCGGCAGCACCGCCACGCCGCGCTTCAGCAAAATAGCCCGCGCCTACCTTATCCATGTCGGCAAACTGGATTGGACCAAAATCAACCCCGATATTTTCGGCTCCATGATCCAAGCCGTGGCCGATGATGATGAGCGCGGCGCATTGGGCATGCACTACACCTCCGTGCCCAACATCCTTAAAGTGCTGAACCCGCTGTTTTTGGACGCTTTGCGGGCAGAGCTTGCAGCGGTCAGCCAGCAGCCCAAAAAACTGCTCAACTTGCGTAAACGGCTGGCGCGTATCCGCGTGTTTGACCCCGCCTGTGGCTCGGGCAATTTTTTGGTGATCGCCTACAAACAACTGCGGGAAATTGAATTTGACATCAATCAGCAGCTCAATGAACAACACTTGCGGTCAGTGATACCGCTGACCAATTTTAGGGGCATAGAACTCCGGGATTTTTCCGCCGAAGTGGCGCGGTTGGCGTTGATTATTGCCGAATACCAATGCGATGTGTTGTACCGTGGGCAACAACAGGCACTGGCAGAATTTTTGCCGTTGGACGCGCATAACTGGATCACCTGCGGCAACGCGCTGCGGCTGGATTGGTTGGCGATATGCCCACCCACCGGCACGCGCGTGCAAGTGCTGCATGATGATTTGTTTGACCCCCCGCAAGTGCAAGCGGAAATTGACTTTGAGAATGAAGGCGGGGAAACCTATATTTGTGGCAACCCGCCCTATCTGGGGTCCACTTGGCAAAGCCCGGCACAAAAAGATGACCTGAAAGCGATTTTTGACCGCCGCTGCAACAATTGGAAATCACTGGATTATGTCGCGGGCTGGTTTATGAAAGCCGCTGAGTATGGAACAAAAACAAGTGCCGTAGCTGCTTTTGTGTCCACCAACTCCATTTGCCAAGGAGAGCAAGTTCCAGTTTTATGGCCTTTGATTTTTTCAACGGGCCATCAGATTACTTTTGCCCATACAAGTTTCAAATGGACAAATCTTGCTAGCCATAATGCGGGCGTTACCGTCGCAATCATTGCAATAGGGAACAATCCAAAGACAAATAGATTGATTTTTTCACTAGACATTGACGATCAAGCTATAGTTAAAGAAGTTCCAAATATCAATGCCTATCTGGTGTCTGGGCCATCCCTTATTGTTGAGAAGGCAAGCCGTCCGGCAAATGACCGTCATTTAATGGTGTGGGGAAATAAGCCAACAGATGACGGCAATTTTTTTATGGGCAGTGAAGAATACAAAATATTAATTACTAAGCACCCAGAAGCTCTTAAATACTTGAGGCCGTATTATGGTTCGGCTGAATTTATAAGAGGAATTCAGCGTTACTGTATTTGGATTGAAAACTCAGAAGTAGCAGACGCATTAAACATTCCGGAAATTGCTAATAGAGTTAATAACATCCGAAAGTTTCGGGCGAACAGTAAGGCTGCGGAGACTCGCCCGGCTGCTGAGTACCCCTATAGGTTCAGACAAATCCAAGCAGTGTCAAAACATACAGCTTTAATTGTTCCTAGGGTTAGTTCTGAACGGCGAGAATTCTTGCCTGTCGGATTATTGCCAGAAAAATCAATCGTAGCAGATAGTGCCTTTGCCCTCTACGATGCCCCACTATGGAATATGGCGGTCATTGCATCAAAATTACACCTTGTTTGGGTATCGACTATATGTGGAAAATTAGAAACGCGTTTGCGCTATTCCAACACCCTAGGCTGGAACACCTTCCCACTGCCCAAACTGACCGAAAAAAACCAGCAAGACCTGACCCGCTGTGCCGAAGCTATTTTGCTGGCACGCGAAGCGCACTTCCCTGCCACCATTGCCGAGTTGTACGCCGCCGGGCAAATGCCCGACAACCTACGCCACGCCCATGAACGCAACGATGAGGTATTAGAACGCATTTATATCGGCCGGCGCTTTAAAAATGACACCGAACGGCTAGAAAAACTGTTTGATTTGTACACCCGCATGACCACCACCCTGTGACACCTAGCCCGGTGGGCATATTTTTTATGCCCACGCGCAAACTTTTTACATGCCTAGATTTTTGTGCCATATTGGCTTCTAAAAAGCCGGAGGATAAAAAACTATGAGCCGCCTTAGCATTGAAATGACAGAACAACAGCACCAGAGCATTAAGGCACTGGCTGCCATGCAGGGTAAAAGCATTAAAGAATATGCTATGCAGCGTTTGTTGCCTTTGACCGCCGACGAAGAAAACGCCATGCAAGAATTAGAGGCGTTCTTAGCAGCAAGACTAGAAGAAGCGAGACAAGGCAAATTCGTTGACAAGTCAGTTATGCAAATTGCCGAAGAAACCATTAAACGAATGAAAGAAAGGCAATAATACAGCCTTATCACCTTACCCCTTCGGCAGAGCAAGACGTTGACAATATCACCAGTTATACTTTTGAAAAATTGGGCGAAAATCAAGCCTTGCACTATGCCGGATTGCTTGAAAAACGATTTTTTGAAATAGCCAGTAAAACCGCTGTGGTGCGGAGGGTTTCAAGTCTTGACCCTGAAATCATGGTTAGCAGATGCGAACATCACTACATCTTTTTTACCCATCAGAATGGCCAGAAGCCGCAAATTTTCGCCGTGTTGCATGAACGCATGAACCAATTAGCGCCTAAAAGAAAGGCTATAAACAAGATAACTGTTTAGTCCCACCTATACTTATAAACCTTTCGCATGAGCAAGCCCAACGCCATCCCCTCCGTGTCAGTCAATTATGCCACCAACGGGCGCTCCACCCAAGCCAATGAATTGGGTATGCGCACCATGCAAGAGCGCGCCTATGAAAGGCGCGGCGAACAATATTTGCTGATTAAATCCCCGCCCGCTTCCGGCAAAAGCCGCGCCCTGATGTTTATTGCCTTGGACAAGCTGCATAATCAGGGCATCAAAAAAGCCATTATTGTGGTGCCGGAAAAATCTATCGGTGCCAGTTTTAATGACGAGCCGCTCAGCCAAGCGGGTTTTTATTGGGATTGGCAGGTAAGGCCGCAATGGAATTTGTGCAATGCGCCGGGCGAAGACGGCGGCAAGGTGAACGCGGTCAAAGCGTTTTTAGAGAGTGACGCGCGCATTTTAGTGACCACCCATGCCACCTTGCGTTTTGCCGTGGACAAGTGGGGTGTCGGGCTGTTTGATATGTGTTTGTTGGCGGTGGATGAGTTCCATCATGTCAGCGCCAACCCCGACAACAAGCTGGGTGTGCAGCTTGGGCAGTTTATGGCGCGGGGCAAGGTGCATATTGTCGCTATGACCGGTTCTTATTTTCGCGGTGATGCCGAGGCGGTGTTGACACCGCAAGATGAGGCGCAATTTGAGACGGTGACTTACACCTATTATGAGCAGCTGAATGGCTACCAATACCTGAAAACTTTGGATATGGGCTATTATTTTTATGCCGGCCCGTATCTGGATGAAATCAAAGCGGTGTTGGACACGCGCCTGAAAACTATTATCCATATCCCCAATGTCAATTCGCGGGAAAGTACGCAACGCGGCAAAACCACCGAGGTCAGCGAGATTTTGGACACCCTGGGGCAATGGCAGGGCAAAGACCCGGTGACCGGTTTTGATCTGATCGCCTGTGCCGATGGGCGCTTGTTAAAAGTGGCGGATTTGGTCGATGATGGCCCGGAACGCCATTCCAAGGTATTGATGGCGCTGAAAGACCCCGCGCACAAGCAAAACCGCGACCATGTGGACATTGTTATTGCCTTGGGCATGGCTAAGGAAGGTTTTGATTGGATATGGTGCGAACATGCCTTGACCATTGGCTACCGTTCTAGCCTGACGGAGATTATCCAGATTATAGGCCGTGCCACCCGTGATGCCCCGGGCAAAACCCGCACACGGTTCACTAATTTGATTGCCGAGCCGGATGCCGCTGAAGCCAAAGTGACCGATGCCGTCAACGACACCTTAAAGGCGATTGCCGCTAGCCTGTTAATGGAGCAAGTGTTGACCCCCAAGTTTAATTTTACCCCCAAGCATCCCCCGGCACTGCCACAGGAAGGTTTTGATTATGGCGCGGCGGGCTATCAGCCAGGTGCCAACAATATCGGCATTAACGAACAGACCGGACAATTCCATATTGAAATTAAAGGGCTGGCAGAGCCGAAAAGCAGTGCCGCCCAGCGTATCTGCCAGAATGATTTGAACGAGGTGATTGCCTCGTTTGTGCAAGACAAAACCACCTTGGAGCGCGGGCTGTTTGATACGGAAATGGTGGCGGAAGAACTGACCCAGGTGCGCATGGGCAAGATTGTTAAGGACAAATACCCTGAGCTGGATGCCGAAGACCAAGAGGCGGTACGGCAACATGCCATTGCCGCGCTTAACCTGACCCAACAGGCGAAGCAGTTTGCCAATGGGTTTGTCAATGGGTTTGTCAGCGGGGTGGCTGATGAACCCAATAATCACCCCAATAATGAGGTTGGCAATGCGCCCGCCCATGATGACGGCGCCGCACGGGTCGGAGGTGGTACGGCGTTCATCCAAGGGGTCAGGAAGTATGCTATGGATGTCCGCGAGTTGGATATTGATCTGATAGACCATATCAACCCGTTCAGTGCCGCCTATGCCATTCTGGCCAAGGCAATGAACGAGCAAAGCCTAAAGCAGGTGCAAGCGATTATTGCCGGAAAACGGGTCAACCTGACCCATGAGGAGGCGCGAGAATTGGCTAAACGGGCATTGAAATTTAAGCAGGAGCGCGGACGTTTGCCGGAATTGACCGCTGCCGACCCTTGGGAAAAGCGCATGGCGGAAGGGGTGGCTTTTTTGATGCGCATGAAAGCGGAGGCGGCCGGTGGCTAACGGTGCGTTCACCGAACATGACGACGCTTTGCTGGCGGAGCTGGGGGTTGAGGTGGTGGCTAAAGCGGTGTGCCGCCATACCCCCCGCGAACAGCGCATTATCGCCGGTTTTGAAGAGATTGAACGCTTTGTCAAACAGCACGGCCGATTGCCGCAGCACGGCGAAGATAAGGCTATTTTTGAACGGCTTTATGCGCTTAGGCTGGATAAGATCAGGTCATCCAGCGAGTGCAGGGCGCTGTTGGCCCCGTTGGACAACAGCGGGTTGCTGACGCCTGAAGCACCGCCGCATACTGAGGATGAAGCGTGGGATGATAATGCTTTGCTGGCTGAGCTGGGCATGGGTGGTGCGGGCGACCAGCCTGACATCACCCAACTGACCCATGTCAAGGCATTTGCTGAGAAGAAAGCGGCGGAGGAAATAGGCCAGCGTTCCTTATGCCCTGATTTTGAAAACTTTAAACCGCTGTTTGCACAAGTGCAGGCCGATTTGAAGACTGGGGCCCGGCACACTTTCCGCTTTAAGGAAAATGCCAGCATTAATAAGGGTGAATTTTTTATTGTCGATGGTCAGACCGCATGGGTTGCCGATAGGGGCGAGTTGGCGCAAGATGCTTCTGGGCATTGGGATGCCAGGCTGCGGGTGATTTTTGACAATGGTACGGAAAGCAATATGTTGTTGCGCTCACTGCAAAAGGCTTTGTATAAGGACACTGCCGGACGGCGCATCACCGACCCTGCCGCCGCCCCGTTGTTTGATGATATTTTGGGGGATGGCGATATTGGTAGCGGCACTATTTATGTGCTGAGAAGCAAGTCCGCGCATCCTGAAATAAAAGCCTCCGCCGATTTGCTGCATAAAATTGGCGTGACTGGCGGCAGTGTGGAAAAACGTTTGGCAAACGCCAAGCTTGACCCGACATTTTTAATGGCTGATGTGGAAGTGGTCGCCACTTATGAGCTGTATAACATCAACCGCACCAAGCTGGAAAATCTGCTGCACCGTTTTTTTGAACCCGCCAAGTTGGACATCCAAATCCGTGACCGTTTCGGTAGCCCGATTTCCCCCAGGGAGTGGTTTTTGGTGCCTTTGTTCATTATTAAAGAGGTGGTGGAGAGGATTAAGGACGGGTCAATATCAGCTTATCGGTATGACTGCCAGCAAGCCAAGTTGGTTGCTGATACGGATACGCTGCAAAAGCAGTAGGCGAACTTAGTGATTTAGGCATGTTGTTTATGTCCACGCGGAAACTTTGCGTAGTGCCAGTTAGTTAAGCGTGGTCGGCAAAATATCTTAGGTGTTGTGCGCCAGCTACCATTCAAAGCTGATTTTGAGCTTTGACCCGGTGGCCTTGGCGATTTTTTCAAGAGTATGGGTATTGGGCATGACGTGGCCGCTTTCTAATCTGGCGATAACGGATTGCTTGGTTTGCAGCCGCTTAAGCCAATAAGCGCTGTTGCAAAGGCCAGTCACGGTAATTGAACACTTGGCCTTGTTCCCGCACGGTGGCGCAATTGTCCAAGGCCAGTTCGGCGTAAAGCCATTGGGTTTGGTTGATGGCCCCCATTGCCAATATGCCGTTATCAGGAAAGCCACGATCTACAGGTGTATAGACACCCGCCGCGCCGACATTGATATCCACAGCTTCTGACCATGCCGCTTCGCCCACTAAGGGGGATTGCACCACATAGCATTGGTTTTCCAATGCCCTCGCTTGACAAGCAATTTTTACCCGATGATAGCCCGCCACGGTATCCGTGCAACTGGGCACTAAAATAAGATTGGCACCCGCTTCTACCTGATGCCGCGCCAACAAGGGGAATTCGCTGTCATAGCAGATGTTAATGGCTATTTTGCCAAATGCGGTGTCAAAACATTTAAGCGCATCACCCGCTTGGATGAACCATTGTTCATTCTCAAAGCGGGTCATCATGATCTTATCTTGAAAATCGGCACTGCCATCAGGCATGAACAGGTAAGCGCGGTTACGGTAGACACCTGGACTGATCTGCACCGGAAAAGTGCCCGCTTGGATGATGCATTGATGCTGGTGCGCCAAGCCTTGGAACAGCGCAAGGAATGCTTGATGCAAGGATTGCAGTTCCACTAATTGCTGGCTGAGCGAGCTATATACCGCTTGTCCAAACAATGAGGCCAGCTCCATGCTGAAATATTCGGGGAACAGCAATATATCGGCCTGTTGGCCAATGGCTTGCTGTACCCAATGTGCAATTTTCTGCTGGTACTGTTGCCAGTCGGTCAAGAAACTGACATCGTATTGGGCAGTGGCAATTTTAACGTTCATGTTTTAACCTAAAGTCATTTATAGATAGCACGCTGGCAGAGCGGAGTAGCAGCAGCTCCTAAAGCCCGAAGGATTGCCTGAGACCATTAGTTCCCTTCGACTACGCTCAGGGAATACGCTCATACGCTCAGGGAACCGACGGTTTTATATTGGCAATTCTTCTACAAACAGATGAGTCTATCCGTAACGTAAATTAATAATTTATTTCAATTCTTAAGGTTAAAACCACCGGCTTTAGCCGGTTAGCTTTAGCATCAAGGTTCAAAAAACTACTCGACAAGCGCGGGACACAATGTGGGTGGACTTTAGTCCCCTGTGTCCCGCGCTAACCCACCTGCTTTCAGCAGGTGGTTGTTAAGTTTTT
>Ga0208259_1000132_pt1 | contig 28337 bp, 44 predicted proteins | sample CryBogCBH22May08_FD_184618 | JGI IMG/M metagenome (GOLD analysis project Ga0208259, IMG submission 184618) | Freshwater microbial communities from Crystal Bog, Wisconsin, USA - CBH22May08 (SPAdes) | ecosystem: Environmental > Aquatic > Freshwater > Lake | place: Crystal Bog, Wisconsin, USA... | reverse complement strand
GTGTGGGATGCTATGGATGCTAACGGTATGCTGAAAGAAGGTTTTAGATCACAGGAAAATGTTGATAACTGGGAGAATATGGATGGTGATGCTTATAGTAAATTTAAAGCTAGTGTATCAAAGGCTATTGTTCTAGTACATGGAGATTATGCTCCACGTAGAGGTAATGTAGCAAAAGAACATATAATAGGTAAAGGTTTTCTTATGTTTAAGACTTGGCTACCTAGAGCTGTATATACTAGATTTGCTACAGAACAAGACGATATCGAATTGGGTACTGAAGCATATAAAGGTAGATATAGAAGTATGACTAAGGCTTCTGCTGGTATGCATGGTGCTGTCATAGGAGGTATGATTGCAGGACCTTGGGGAGCTATAGCAGGTTATGGTTTAGGTGTAGGTTTAGGAGGTATTAATAAGTCTAAACATTCATTTGCAGGTATCAACAATGTTAATAACTCTATAACACAGCATCTTCAGGAGACAAGTCTCTATCTGACTATCATGGCTAAAAAAATGGCGGGTATTCCTATCAATAAAATTGCAGGTAGACAGATCGTAGACTTTGATGGTATGCAGAAACAGCTCACTGATAGAGGCTTTTCTGCGATAGATGCCAGAAATATGCAAGCTAACTTAACAGAGTTAACAATAACATTATCGTTTGTTGCTATGGCTATGTTAGCCAAAGGTATATTATATCGTGATGATGATAAGAAAGATAGTGCTAGAAGACAAATACATAACTTGATTGTAAACAAATTGATGAGTCTTGCACAACAGTCTAATATGTATGCTAATATGCCTGAGTTGTTTAATTCTACTGTAGGTAAACCTGCCATTCTTAAGTTTGGTGTAGATGTTGGTAAGACTGCTATGGCAGCAGAACAGTTCTTTCAAGGTGAAGACATTCTTATATCTGGTGATGATAAAGGTAAGTCTAGGCTAGCTACTACTATTAAAAAATCATTCTTACCTTCGCCTATAAGAAACCCGTTCCAATCAGAGATGAGAACGGAGTTTCCTACGGCTTTTACGTTATTTAATCAGACGTTTGGAACAGCTCGTGAAGATCATGATATAAAAATGCAGAGAGCTGTAGAAGAACGAGAAGCAGTGGATGATGGTGTAGATGAAAAACAGGCTAGAAAAGATGCTGTCAGACATCATCCTGCGATACATCGTGCAAAGCCTGTTTAACATCTGTATCAATAAATCTTTGTATTACATGATCTAAGAGCTCTCTTGAGTGACGTAGTTTTTCAGCTTCTTCAAAGAAATGTTCATCCGTATAAGCGTCACTCAAATTTTGTTTATGTCTTGACTGATTAAGTGCTATCATACCTATGACGTTGCATTTTATCTCTGAAAACTCCATGTCTAACGATAGCACTTTAGCATTGAACAAAGATAAGTCTGTTTCTGTTATTGTTGGGTAATCCATTCTATAAAATAATTTTTCATTAACCAATAAAACTGTAGAGAAAACATTCTCTTTTCTAATTCTTTAAAACCTATAATACACTCGTTATGTATCATGCCATGTCCTATAACAGGTGCTTTTGTAATACTTTTACTATCAATATCTTGGTAGGTCCATAATTTCTTCATCTGGTCTTGGTATTCTTGGAATAATTCCATTTGCTGTTTCCTTCTTAATCTGTTCAAGCACTTCTTCAAGATAAGATACTTGAGATTCATACCCAGGTATCTTACGTGCTTTATCTATATATCTCAGTAAAAATCTAGATAGTAGTAGATCATCACCTTTGAATGTTACTGAGATATTCGATTGTTTAGAACTTTGGTTTGCCATCGACATAATTGAGAAAGTTTGTAATTACTGTTCGTATGATACCACTTGTAATTTTTGTATTTGGTGGTATTGGAAAACTTATATTATTAATAAACAGTTCTTTTGTTGTACAAAAACCTTCTTTATTATAGCTGATACTATTATAGTAAGGTAGTGTTATAGATGTAAGATCTAAAGAGTCTTTAATTTTACAGAGATTAATTTCTCTATGTTCAGACGTAAGAAGTTGAGCTATTTTAAGCTTCGCATAATTATAGACATCTATTATGTCTGGTAGTATTTCTAATGGTACTTTAGTAAACATTGACATCTGGTTTAAGTTTTTCTTCATGACTTTCTAACAACGCTCTCTCTTTAGCAATATCTCTAATTAATGCTGATTCTTCAGTAAACTTCTCAGGATATCTTACATAAAGCTTTTCTATATTGACATCAAAAACTTTCTCAAAGCTGGTCTGCAATCTTCTTATCAATAGAGCTACATACCATGTAATATCACCAAGCTCTTCTTTAAGATTAACTTTGTCAAGTACTTTACCATAAATAAGATGCTTCTTAAGTACATCTGCAATCTCACCTGCTTCTGTAACTATACCTAATGTTCCGTGAAGTATTTCAGCCTGTTCTGCTGATAAATGTATACCATTAGGAAACTTATTTTCAGTTCTTTCTGATGCTTGTAAATATTGATCTGGTGTCATTTGTTGTATTATTATATTATTTAATTTATGAGCAAGCATTATAGCCACAACTACACTGCTTACATCCATCAATGAAGATTAACTTCTTTCCACATTCAGGACATGTTTGATATTCTTCTTTGATATATTTTTTAAGAACTCTTACAATAGCAGATGCAAAATCTGTTACATTATCACTAGCTTTAGTAATGGTTTTTATAACACTTGTAATAGGTACACTGTGTCTTAATGACATAGAAGCCATAAGCGTTATTGCTTTTTCTTCTGGTTGAGTTACATTGATATTTTCTATAGTAAGTGTATCAGCAATAAAATCATATCTTGTTTTTGATACTTTTACAAGTTTACCTTTTCTATCTTTATGCTTGATAGTCATTTTTAATGCAAATACTTCATAGGGTTGTCCGTTATATAAACCAACTACGATTGCAAACTTTTGACCATGTATTGTTGTAGAATGAAAATCAGCATCTAAAGAAAGAGGTCTTGTCAACTTTACTTCTTCTGGTATAGTTTCTTCTCCTGCTGTAAGTATTTGATCTCTACAGAAATCCCTATAGATCGTAACTCCTATGATTCCTAATTCATGAGCTCTTAGATAAACATCACTTATTTGTTTTCTTGTAGCACTGTTAGGAAGATTGATAGTTTTAGATACTGATAAAGAGGTGTTTCTAGCTATTACACCTAACATTTCAAGATGTTCATCTGGTGTAAGGTCTTGTGCAGTAACAAATATCTTTTGCCATTCTAAAGGAATTTCGTTTATCCCTTGACATGAGCCTTTATTCTTTGATACTTTTTCAAGTATTATAGGTATTTCTATAGCATGAAAGTTTGTTTCATACCATAGATAATTTTCAAACACAGGGTCTACTATATATACAATCTCATATTCACCACCTAACTTCTCAATCTTTCTTGAACCAACTAGACTATATACAGGTTCAATACCTCCAGAAGTACCACTTTCAAGATCGAGAACAGTACCTGATATAAATGAGATGGTTCCTGTAGGTGCTATAGAAGTGCTACAGGAGTTCATAATACCATGTTCACAAATGTTATCTACAAGATTATTTATTCTTATAAGATCGTCTGTAGTCCACCATTCTTTAGGTTCAAAAAATCTCTTATTAGCTGTCATATATTCATCATAATTAAATACAGGATAACATATCCCTGTTTCTATAGACATATTGACAGACTCTTCCATGCTTATAGTGGTTATCCTATGCATCAACTGTTCAGCTAATAATAAAGCTTCAGGTGAATTATAAGGAATCTCTAATACATAAAACAAATGTGCTAAACCCATAACACCAAGTCCTATAGGTCTAATGTTAAGTGTTACTTCTTTAATCTTTTCAAGCGGAAAATCATTAGCATCAATAACAGCATTTAGAAAACGTGTAGCAGTTCTTACAGTTCTATCAAGTTTTTTGTAATCAATAATCCATTTACCATTTATCTGTTTTAGTATCATAGCCATGTTAACAGAACCTAGATTACAGCTACTATAAGGTATACCTGTAAACTCTGCACAAGGATTAGATGCTACATAAGCACCAATACTAACAACAGTACATTGTCTAGTTGCTATATCACTATTAAAGATTCCAGGGTCTCCATTCAACCAAGCATACTCAATAATTTCATCCCATACGTTTTTAATAGTAAGAATATCTCCATCTTTGTTACGTAAAGCTTTAGATACTCCTGATAAATCTTTAACATAAAAGTTATCAAAAGGACGTTCTTTTAATTGCTTATAAAAATCATCACCTAAACGAACACTTATGTTTAATCTCTGAAGTACTTTTCTGCCATGTTTTTCTTTTATAACATCTAAAATCTGAGGATGAGTAACATCGAACTGAGCCATGCCAGCACCCCTTCTCACGCCCCCCTGTTGGATTCCGTCAAGCATTGAGTCAAATATATGCATGAAAGGGATCGGCCCGCTAGACGGCCTTCCTAAGCTTTTTATATTTTCACCAGTACTTCTTAGCCTACTAAACACATATCCTACACCACCACTTGCTTTGGTTACTAGAGCAGCTTCTTTAAGTGAATCAAATATTTCATCTATACTATCTTCAATACCCATAATAAAGCATGAAGATAATGTACCTTTACGTAAACCTCCAGTATTAGCATTCATGAGTGTAGGAGAAGATGGAATAAATTCCTTCCGCCTTATACTTTCCTTTATTGGTGGATATATAACAGACACACGATCTGCTATATGATTCCATTCATTTTCATAAGGTAAGTAATATCGTTCTCCAAGTAACTTTTGTATTGCTTGTTTCATAAGTTCTTTATTTAATAAGTGTCTGACAATTTAACATATTTTTCATATTTACAAGGTTGACCTTTATCATGTTCATTTTTACATATCAATAGCCCATCAGCATCTTCTTCAATATTCCAACGATGATGTTCTGCTCGTTTAATTAAAAAATCGTTAAGTTTTTCTAAATGTTCTGCTTCTTCATCTCTATGTTTTAAACCAATAGCTGCACAATAAGGACATATTAGTTTGTTTTTATATATAGGATGATCTGAAAACCTTAGAAACTTATGACCTACATCACAAGTCTCAGTTATGGTTGTTGTAACTACAGTATTCATATATAACCTTGTTTCTTAAATTCTTCTTGTAACGGTATCATAAGCTCACGCATTTGAGGATGAGCTGCTTTATCACATCTTAATTCAAATATATGTTTCCATTCTTGTAATGATGCTTTAACTACTATTTCAGTTGTTAAAATGTTAGGTAGTATAGCTCTTGCTTGTTCAGGTTTCCAACCAGACATCCTATATGTCTTATAAGCTCTTTCTATTCTTTCTAACATTCCTTTAAAGTTTGCAAAAGTGTTAGCATCTTGTAAATTTTGAAAATATTGAGGAATCCAACAAGGTTCTATAAATTCAATATCATCCTTTTCATCACAGTAGCGTGTTGACTTTTGAGCAAAACTACAATGTCTATGCCTTACAAGTTCATGACTAATAGCTCTGTCACAAAAAAAGTCTACAGTAACAAAATCATGTATTAACCTATCTTCATATATAAACTCTGGTACAGCACCTTCAGGTAAAGCATATACATTTTCTTCATATAAACACATCGGGCTATTAATGCCAAATGTTAACTCGTGCGGTAACTCTGTATATACTGAACAAAACAATTTCAATATTTCATTACTGTTTATAGATGTTCTTCTTATATAACATTTCAAAAACTCAATAGCAGTTCTTGGGTTCATTGACAACCATGCTTTATGTCGATCTTTGAATGTTACGTTAAAGTGTTTGAAGAACGGCTCATTGCTAAAGTTCCATAAGTCGTTGAGAACTTGTCTGTGCACTTCTAATACTATGTTCTTACCAAACTCCAACATAGCATAATGCTCTCTTTTGATAAGATTAGCCACTAATATTTTAGCTGAACTATCGTCTTTTGATATTTTATCTTGTGATTGATAACATACTCTAGCAGCTCTCTCAATGTCTTTGAGAGAGCTTTGTGATTCCCATATAGAGAATAATGGTTTGATAAGTTTCATTTTTTAGGCATTATACGTAACAAGTTGAAGATTGATAAAAGAGTCTTTGCAGGTCTAGGACAGTTACGTTTACCTATACCAAGATTTAATGACATTATCATGTTACCAAGTGAATAAAATATTTTATCTATCATATTAAATCTTTCATGTTTAAAATAGTGTTAATTTGTATTTTCAAGTTTTCAATAGTACTATTATTATATATCGTATAGTCACCTACTATTTCATCTACTTGTTTCTCAGAAGAATGTTGATCATCACTTTTTATAGATTCTCTAACAACTTTAATGATTATACCATCTAATTCTATTATCTTAACATATTCTTTTTCATACCTAACGTCAGATATTAATAAATCATATCTTTCATTAGTGTTACGAAGCTGACGATATTTATCCAACACACCATCTATCCAAATATCGTCATTCACAACATCTCTTATAGCTTCAGTACCTATAGTCTGCATTAATGTTCTGTATGTATACAACTGACCTTTTTTATCAGGCCAGAAATTAGGAAGTATAAAATCCTTTAAATCTTGATTGTACCAATTCTCAAGAGGTATGTTTGTTATTATAGAACATACTTTTTTGAGGTTATCAGCAAATGCTTTCTTCTTATATTGAGGTAACAACTCTATTATAATATCCGCTACTGTGTCTTTACCACTACCTTTCTTCCCTAGAATGCCTATTATCATTTGCTATTAAATACCTCCTCTTTATATTCTGGTGGAAAGTCAAATTCATACCAATCAACTTGTGGACTATCATCCATAAAAAAATTTCTCTTCACTTCTTCTGTAAACTGAGGCTTCATACTTACATCTTTTTTAAGTACAGATTTTGTATGAGCATCTTTATCTCTAGTAAAGATATGTTCTACTTCTTCTTCTGATAGCATTTTTGAATAACTACCTTTTAGAAACTCTTCTACTGTTTCACTATATTTTTCTGGTAGTTTAAGAATTATCATCTGCATATCTTGTTCATAACAGTAATCGTACTCATATGCTTCATGTGATCTGACAGTCTTCATAAAGCTAGCGAAGTCTTTATATAATTGAATTTGTGCGATCTTCATTTTTGTTGCTTTAACATCTACAAGAATAAATAGGTGTCTATAGTATGTAACACCAAGGTTGGCAGCAGTTTGGTCGTTAACTCCTACTGCTGCCTTACACATAATATTATATAGTGATGTCATAGACTTACCATAACTTCTTATGAGAATTGGTAAAACAAACTTGTGTGATCTATTCTTATAAAAGCTTCCTTTTTTGATAGCAAGTTTGTTATTACCATAGATCATAATAGTTCTGTAGAAATATGATTTGGAATATCTGTCATCTTATTCTTATATCTAACTATTAATTGTTTAATACCTAAGAATGGTAACTTTGGTAATGTTCTCACAAAGTTACCGTCTGTTGTTGCTTGAATAGGATAACTTACATCAGCGCCTTCAACAGCTCTATCAAGAAATTCATTACTACATGTGAATGATTCTGTTACTTGTGGAGCATAAAGTTTAGATGCTACAATAAATCTTGCTCTATAATCACAACATCTTGCAAACAATGGTGAAGACTGTACTGCTATTTTGTACCAAGCATGTTGAATATCATATCTATAGACCATTGCAGTCTTATAGAAGTTACTTAGGTAATCGCTTGTTGTTTTGAAGTCGTATACTGTAATGGTTGATTGATTGTTAGGATTATTTCTTACTACAATCATATCAGGAAGAGCTTTACAAGCAATATTAAGATAATCAAAATATAGCGGCTTCTGAAAATAAACACCAATATCTGCATCGTTACTGTTTGGATTAAAGAAGTGTATGTACTTGTTTTTTATACCATCAACTATAGCTTCTATAATCTGTACATCATCAGACGACAACATCTTCTTACCATAAGATAATTTTAACTCTTCAAAGTAGTCTGCACCTAATTCAATAGTTTTGTTGATCTTTGTCTCATCTTTCCAGTTAGGCTGGTAGTTGTTTAATAAACATGCTTGTAAAATCTCTTCTCTATAAGAATCAAGAGAGTCGGTAACTTCAGCAACACCTTCGATTGCGGTATTAATAATATTAATGATTGCATCAGAAGGTCTTTTTGTGAGAGTGCTTATATGATAAGTTTTTTCAAAGTCACCTTCAAAACCTGTAAGTAGTATATCAACTGCTCCACCAATAGTGAAGTATATAGGGTCTTCTCTGAATATCTTATCTTCACCCTTTTCAATCTTATGTTCTCTCTGGTCGTCAGGTAGTAGGAACGATTTCAACGTGCTCTGGTTCAGTGCTGGACTGTCCATATATTGCTGAATCTCCTCCTGTGTGCTCCTGTAAATCATATGTTTTAACGTAAAAATGTTCAAAAGTTTTTAATGACATTACCACTAAGGTATCATTGTGAGTTCTTTTATTACCTGGCCCTACAGTCTTCTTATGTACTATAATTACAGGCTTGTTGTGTTCTGGTGCATCTGGAGGGAGCAGTTCTTTAACTTTATCTTCAGTATATTTTAGTACGCTAGAATAGGCTAGTTGACCTTTGATAGCTTTGCTTTGCACAAGGATTGGTATACCATAAAGGTCAATACCACAACTATCAAGTAATCTACTAACCTCTCTTGTTGTTCTACAGTAAGGATGCCATCTTCTAAAAAACTTTGCCAACTCTCTTTCCGCAAGATGCCCTTTCGCTCTACTTGCACTACTCATGTTATAGGTTCTTCGGTTTGTAAAATCTTCTTCAGTACGCTTAAACAGTCAACATCTAAAGGTATGTCATGCATGTTTGCATATATTAAAGCATCTATATTCTTAACTTTTATCACAGGATAATCTTTCTCATACTTCTTTAATAACTTACTTATAAAGAAAGGTTGGTTTGAAAGGTCTTTCTTTACTAATAGTACGAAATCAGAATCTTCAGTAGCATCTTTATTGTATGTAGCAAGAGTCATCAATAATCTTGGCTTAATCATATTCATTTCGCAACTATTCTCTATTACAAACAAACTGTGATGATGTATAACGTAAACTTTATAATCGCGTGCTCTTGTACGAACTATGTGTAAATTTTGAGAAGATGATAAGTTCATTAAAGCATATAAAAGATTGATGTTTTTAACTTTAACATCAATCATAGATTTAGGAAGTTGTAACCACGATATAAAACGACCGTTCTTTAACGGTTTATTATTATATAGTGAGAATAATGGTAAATAAGTACTTAACTCACTTACTATAAATGAATCCTTATATTTGACAACTTCTAACTTGTTGTCTTCTAAGTTATTATGATAATCATTTCTGTAAAGCATTATGTGTTACAATTTTCCATTGATGTTATAGAAGGAATTTCAAATATCATATCTGTCATAGAATTTGAATCTACTTCAACAACTACAGGTGTTGATGAAGGTATGACTATAGGAGGTTCTATATACTCAGCAGCTATTACAGTTGTTCTATTTATAGGAAGTATGTATTCATAGTAAAAAGGTACTTCCATATAGTCTATCCATTCTTCATCTTTAGAACCTTCATTTAACACAACATTTGACAAGTGATTTGTTAGAAAACCTGTCATGAGAGCAGCTATCATCATTGCCATATGACTAGTCTGCTTGAATGTACATGTTAGTTCTTAAACCTGACTATCATCAAACAAATGCTTCTCACGATATTTAACAGCATCAGCAACTTTATTACTACATATGCAAAATATCTGTAACTGTTCTGCTGTTAACCTTCCGTCAATAAATAAGCCATTATTACCTCTTTTATTGTAGAACCATTTCTCAAAGAAGATTTTTCTTGCCTCCATGTTATCAAATCCACACATCATTATCTGAGTTGTTAATGATGTATTTGAAACATATCGAGACGCTCTGGTTTTGACAAATCCTTCGTTTACGAAGGGTTCTACATTACTACGCAAAGCTTCTACTTTATACTCTCCTATATTTTTTGCAGTGTAAAACTGTCCTGCAAGATTATGAGCTTCTACAACATCATCATCGTATACGATAGTTTTAACACCTGCTCTCGCTGTTGCTAATGTTAACCATGATGATATGCCGCCTGCACCTCCTATAAGAACTTGTGTTTGTAGTGCTCTGTTAAACCATGTAGCACCTGAAAAACGATCTGTTGTTTCTCTCATAATTAATGTATGTTTACTATATCATTTGCAATATTTTTCTCAATACCTTCTGCTATTGTTCCAAACAAGTTTATGAATCTTGTTCTTAGTTTTGATACTGGTAAAGGCTGAAGAAGTTTGATGAACATTTTGAGCAACTCAATAGCTTCTACATCATCATAATCTTTATTCAAGAAGTTTGCTTTTATAGTCTTGATATAACTGTCAAGATCTTTCTTCTTGTTCATATAAATGAGAATATCAGCAAGTGAATGCTTATTAATCTTTATATTTGTAGACTTATTAATCTTTATGTTTGTAGATTCTGTAGAAGTTAGAAGGGCCACCAAAAGGGAAAAGGCGTCAGGTTTTTTAGCTGTAGTAGCTACAGAAGCTAAAACATCTTTGAAAGACCTCTCAGTATTATGATGGTTGCTGTAGATACCACTATAGATACCATTTTTGTAGACAGCTATATTTGGTAGAGGATCTTTCTTCTTTTCTATAAGATCAGCACATCTATTTTTAAAACTATCATTGACAATAACTTTCTCAAATTCGATATCTACTTCATGTTTTACTAAACCTTCATCAAAGCTTTCTATATAACGCTTTTCATAAGGTTGACCTTTGAAGTCGGTACTCTTTGTAAGGGTGACAACTTGAATACTAGTAAAAGTACTTAATATAGCTGTCATCTTCAAGGAGTTGTTTGTTATCAATGTTAAATATGCAGGATGATTTTTGATATTATCTTCTATTTCTTCACCATCCGTAGGTGAAGGTGTGGGAGACATGTTATGATGACTATGACAATGTCCATGTTTCCAGTTTTCCCATGTCTCCATCTCATCAAGTCCAAGCTCTTCGATTTTACTATCAAGAAAAGCCATTACACTACTATCATATTTGAATTTTGTAAAACCTGATGTACCAATATCCATTAGATGTATGGCTTTTGCAGTACATACAAGAGTTGAAACATCATTTACATCACCTTCAATAGTATACCATAGTACACCACTCCACTCATTATTTTCATTTTGACTATTAAGATACTTGATTTCATCAATGACATTTTGAGAAATGATAAGTTTAGGTTTTGCATTGCTGAGAAGTGTCTTATATAAAGGTCTCTTTTTTACATCGGTACTCATAATATTTCTGGTTAATTATTTTATTTAGTCTTTTAGCAATTAAAGCTGTTACAGCAGGACGAAGAACTGTTATATAATTTTCTTGTATGTTTTCAGTAGCTTTAGGTATGTCATCTTCAAGTGTAATAGGAACCCATTTGTTTCGGAAGTAAACACCTATGTTACCTTTATTGTTATAATCTTTTACAATATTTCTTGTATTAGTAAGGTCTATTGTGATACCACTAATATACTTTTCATAATAGCATTTATCAATAGTGTTATATATAGTTGTTACTGAATCCACATCATTAATATGTTGTAAGATATATTCTTCTACTGCTTTAGTATCAACTTCAAATCTAGTACCTGTAAATCGAACATTTTCTATCAATGATAATGACACATCTATATTTTCAATTATCCAATTTATAGCTTCAATTATCCAATTTCTTATTATAGGTCTTATTTCTGTTTGGACAAAGGCAAGTCTTCTGTACTGATTTGTACTATCTACACTTTTAATAACAGCTTTTAATTGTTCTAACTTTTTACCACTGAAAGTACCACTTTTATGTTCATTCGCTAAGAAATGATCTACATAGTTAAAATAGTACAAGAAGTCTGTCACATCTTGATCATATAATTGAGATATAGCTTGTGTTAGACTACTACTACCTAGACATAACTCATCACTATCAGAGTATATATTAAATCTCTTTTCTTTATAACTTTGGACTTGATATATAAAATTGTTTACAAAACCATCAGGTATATGACTATGTACATATTTGTTATGTAGCTCAGCTAATGTAAAATATGTACTGAATACTCTAATCCTATCAGATATCATCAGCCTATCTTCATCACTAAAAGATAAAGGATGTATGACATATAACTCTTTTGTTGTATGCTGTAAACCATCCGTACTTGTAATAGTCATAACATCATAACGTATTATCAATTCTATTTTCGCAATAAACTTCTGCTTAGACCTACGGTTAGACGATATATAAATCTTTAAATCAAACCTTTCTCCATACTCTTCTTCTAATACTGCTACAACCGCTCTCAATGTCTTTTCTTGTTTTTCAGATATTCTAAACAGAAAAGGAACTTCTTTTGCTACATTCAACAAATCTTCTACGTTTGCATAACTTTTACTATTGATCTTATCTATTATATTATCCATGTTTTTTAATTAAAATAGGGTAGCTATGATACTACCCTATTAAGTTATGAAAGACTATATTACTTACAGCTTTCTTTTCAGATTACCACCGAAGTACTTCTCTGAAGCATCATATTCTCTCTGTAGACGGGCAATTTCTTCAGCTTCAGTATCAACAGGTAACTGATTATCGTTTGCAATAAACTCAAGAATACCTTTCTTATAATCAGGAATAGATGTTTTTGCAAGAACTACCTTGCTTAAGCTGAGATACTCAAGAGCACTATCAACAATAGACTCTGTAATCTCTTCTTTTACCTTGTCGATGTTAGCCTGTACAACATTGACGATAGCCTGTTTAGCTTCAGGTGACTCTGCTACAACAGTTGCATTATCCGTATTGATTGTTACAGAAGTATCTACTGGAACATTTGATAAAATTTTCTCAGCCTTAACTTTTTTTGCTTTGGTGGACTTTGTCTTCATTTGGTTCCATGAATCAACTTTTGCAATAAGGTCATTGGTACGTATAGAAGTGTAACCTTTAAAATGTATTTTACCGGAAGTACTTGACTGACTAGCGACTTTAGCAATAGCTTCAAGTTCTCTTCTTGTCGTTCCACCTTTTGTATCAATTGGAAACAAGAACAAAACGATGTTAGTGTCGGGAATCTCTGATATTGGAACAAGCTGTACTTTTCCTGGCCTTAGTTCGACAGTCTTTTCTTCCCAATTGGTATAAACACCTTGATTACGTAACTCAACCTGTAGTTCAGCAAAGGTCTTAGGTGCGATTTCAATATTGTATACGTTCTTAACTCCGTTCTCAAATGTTGTAACTTGCATGATTATACTTATTATAAATTTATTAATAAAGAATTGTTGATTTTCTTAAACACATTACTACCATAGAAGCCTGCTTTACCTCCTGCATAAGTTTCTGCTGCTGGATGAGGTGTTTTATATATTATATTACCTTCCTCTTGGATATATAATTCAAATGACTGAGCATGTTTACCCATCAGTAACCAACTACAAGGATTAACTCTTGATATTTCGTTAATTACAGATTTAGTAAATTCTTTCCAGTACATTAGATGACTACCTGCTGTCTTAGCTTTGACCGTTAGTGCTGTATTCAACAGAAAAACTCCTTGTTTTCTCCACTCTGTTAGCTCATTAGATAAAGTATGACCTAACTCTTTCTCAATGATTCTAAGTGATGGAGGTTTAGAAGTGTTTTTATCTATTGCAAAAGCATAGCCTATAGCTTGTCCTGTGTTTGGGTAAGGGTCTTGGCCTAAAATTACTAGCTTAATCTTGTGGATAGGCATTTTAAACACATTGAATATATCTTCTGTTGGTGGAAAGAATATATGACTTGGTAGGATGTTTCTTTTTAGGAAGGTTACTGTAGAGCTGTCTTGGAAGTGTGGTTGTAAAGACCTATACCAAGATTCATGTATTGTTACTGGTATTTTCATGTAGAAATTGCTTAGTGTACTCTTCTCCTTTGAAACAGTACATTTCTGAAATGTCTTTAATATGAGACTGAGAAGAAGCAATACTTGTTATAACCTTGTCTTTAAATATACTGTTTAGATGTTTTACTAAGTTTATAGCTCCAGCAAGACCTGCATCATCGTTGTCGAATAAAACGATAACTCTTCTATATTTCTGAAATACTGGGAGCATTACTAAGTGATCAGGTAAGACACTTTCGCTTTGAAACCAGACGCATTCATAGCCTAAGTTTCTTATAACCCTACAGTCTTTGTATGATTTAGTTATTATCACAACATCAGATATGTATGATAGACTGTTCATAGACCCTATAGTGTTTTTAGATACATTAGATAACCATTTGCTTTTTCCTGTTTCATGTGGTCGGTAAATCTTAAATCTGTCAATAGCGACTGTTATGCAGTAAGAGTCAGACATATAGTTTATTCGCTTCCATGATGACTTACTATAGAGATTAACAGCTTTGATAGGGAATACAACATCTTCTGTTAAGTTATCTATGCTAATGCCATATCGTTTCCAATAAAGTATGTCAGTATTAGAAGTCGTTCTCTTTATTGGTATTATTATAGTTTTTGACGAACTTTTTATAAAAGTTTCCGTCTTTATTTTCTGTGGTTTAAGTTCTATATCAGACATTGCAAAGTCTATTGCATCAGCAAGTCTCATGTTATATTTTGACATAATGGCTTGTATGCAATCCTTATTAACAATAGAAGAAGCCCAATCAACAAAATATAATATATCGTTGTGCCATTCAAAATAACAACCAGGGTTTGTATCATTCTTTCTAAATGGTGATATATATGTTCTATCTAAGATAGGTAGTTCACCAAACACTTTTGCAAATGTCTGTTCTTGATTCACTTTGTGAAGGGCTTCTTTTACTGTTATCATTTTTGTTATTGTTTTAGGGGTTATTTACCAGTCATCACTTGCGCCACCTTCCACAGTCTCTCCTGTAGTGCCATCACCATGAAGAGTTACGTCTTCATCTTCTGCAAACTGTTGTTTTGCACACTTTTGCTCGAAGTATTTGGCAGTTCTCTTGAATGGATGAATGTTATTTTCATCATCAACATACTTAAGACCAGAAACATCTTTCAGTTCTTTCCATGCACCTACAGGTTTGACAGCAGGTATCAAGAACTTACCGGCATTAGGATTCTTTGGTAGTTCTAGGAAGGTCATCTTACCTCTGAGAGTAGACTGGTATTGAAGAAAGACATCTACAGACTTTGTTGCAAAGTTCTTAGGAAGCATTCCCATGAGAATTTTGCAGTACTCTTTGAATGTAGGGATTTGTACTGACAACTTCTCTTTCAGCGTCTCTTCAGTTACACCTAAAGACTTCATGATATGTGTGATATTGCCTGCCCATACTTTCTCAGCCTTCTTAAATAGAGGATGTTCAGGATCTGTGATCTCACTCTTATCATTGAAGTTTGTCACTTTTGTGATCGGGTACTGACGATAAGAGATAGGTGTAGTATCTCCTTGAATCAATACTTTGATCTCAAGAGCTTCACCTTCAGACCCACCTTTACCTGCTGTATTGATCCATTCAAAAGTTACGACATTAGCTTTCTGATTAAGACCAAATACTTTATTACTTCCTACGGTTTCTTCACTATACCCAAATGACATGTGTTATTATCCTTTATTTTGTTTGTTTTGGTGTAAAAAAAGATAGCCTACTTGATTGCAGGCTATCTTTGGTTTGTAATGAGTTATTAGATCAGGGTTTGATCAATATAGGTCGTCAGAAGTTACTGGTGCTTCAATAGATGCTACTGCTGCTTCTGCTGCTGCATTTACACCTTCTGATGTATCGTCAACAAAATTGAAAGATACGCCAGATTTTGCACCTTTGCGTTTTGCATTCTTTAGTCCAAAAGTGTTAATCATGCTTTTACCAACAGCGGCACTCTGACCGTATTTTGTGAAAATCTGCTTACGGGTAAGACCTGCATTAAGGTCTGCGATAATCTGGCTCTTAGTGATGTTTACTACTGTATTTGCTTCCTGTGTCATAATATATCCCTTGGAAAGATGTTTTGTTTTTGGCGAAATGCCGTTTGTTTAAATAGCTTCTGAAGACTTATTCAAACCCTCATCGACTATAGTATATCACTTTTTTCTATATCAACAAAATGCTTTATTCATTTTCGTCATCATTCTCACTATTATTTTCGTCCTCTGAACTCTCCTTTTTGTCACTTAACAGGACTGGAGGTTCATTACCGTCATAATAAGCGTTCATACAGTCAATTACGTAGCCCATGTTGTTTGGTATCACTGCTTGGGTAAACATGCCGTCAGGGGCCTTTGCGGGTATTGTAATACCAGTGTCTGTGATACTTCTTCGGACTATGAAGTTGAATTCAGGATTTCCTTTACCGTCAAAAGTGACTCTTGTGAAAATGCAGATAGATACAACTCCTATAGGATTGTATTTATCATCTATCATTTTGCCTATGAGTTTGATCTTTTTGATAGATTCTTTATCAGATATATCTTCATGAAAACAAAAAATAACAGTTTTATTAGAAGGTACTACATCTTTAGCTGTCTTTATTAAATCTGCAAGATTCTTACTTAGTACTGTAAACTTTTCAAATCCAGCTATATTAGCTTTTGCAAAGAAGTCTTCTATCATTACATAACCAATATCATCAAGTACGATTACGTTAACTTTAGGATCTTCACCTTTAGTTTTAAGTGCTGCAATAACGTCAGCATTCTTGATACGTTTAACAATGTTCTTTTTCTCAGCATTGTAATCTTTTTTACTACCCCTCCAAGGTAGTTGTTTACCTAACACATTAATAATCGCTGTACTATCTGAATTTAGATACTGCAATGAATGACTCTTACCCGTACCTGTATCACCTACTAGAAAAATTACATTACCCATTTAATAATTGTTTTGATCGTTCTTTTCATGAAGTACGAAAAATTGACATAAAAAACATTTAACTTTTATGTATATAATACTAAGTCTCTCTAACAGTTCTTCTATCATGTGTTATCTATTATCTGGTTTTTTGTATAAATTATCATATAACAATTATCATCGTTAAGACAACCTTTGTTAGATAGTTTCATTTTGTTTTGGGTTTTGGTAACTCATTAAACATATTTGCTTCTGCATCAATAATACCTCCTATATGAAATGGACAATCAGTGTCTCTACTTTCCACAAGATGAACACTTCTATAGTTAGGGTACTTTGTAATATCTACACCAAAATGTTTTTCAAGTTTGAACTTCTCATCTCTAGGGTTGAATAGTGTTATTACATAATCACTTTCTTCTGATATGTTACCGCTAGACTTGAAATCATCACCTGTTGGGTAAATACTGTCTTCAGCAAACTTCATTCTATCTACAGAACCAATAGATCTATTAAGATGAATGATATTAACAAAAGTAAACTTACATAAATTTCTAAGTTCTACTTCATACTCTAACATTTTATTGATTGTTAACCTCTCATCCATCCCTTTCTCATGTTTTAGTTTTCTAAGATGGTCAATAATAAAGATGTGATGTTTATCGGGATTATTAGGCTTATAAGCAATCACTCCGTTTTTCTCAACCATCTGCCCCTGATCATTTTTTACTTTGGTGGCTCCGTAAATCAGTGTACCATTCTGTTTAGCATACGCCCTTATGATCTTTGCTATACCTGTAGGAGTTTCTCTCTTCTCATAAAATGACACTTTACCTTTCTTTACTCGTCTACCAGAGCTGTTATATTCACCAAATATCTTAACTAAGTAATCATTGTATATAGTCTTTAACATTTCTTTATGTTCAGGACTTACTTTTATCAACTCACCTGTTTCTTTATCTTTTAGCCTACCTAATAGATAGTTGCTACAGATTCTATACTTCTTATCTTTATATGTGAAACCTCTAATATTGTATACAGTCTTAAAGAAGTAAGGAGCTAGTTTAAACTCTTTCCTAACTCTACTAATTTCGTATGAGAAGTATAACCATTCAACATCTATTGAAGGGTCTTTACTCATCTGCATATATGGAGTTAATAGAAACGCTTGATCTGCAAACGTAGTCTTTCCCGTTGTGTTATCTTAAAGGTTCTTTATCCTCTAATTCTGCACTTTCATTAGTTATATGTGCAGTCCAGACTATATCATCATACTTATGTAAGTATGCCCTGCGCTCGTGTCTCTTTACTATCTTCAGCACTATCTGTTAAGATTCCTTGAGTTAGTCGTTGAACCTTCCATATATTTCTATATCGCTTGGCTGCTGATTATCTGCTTCCAGACGTTCCAGCAATTCACAGGGTTTTATAAGGTCTAATTTATATTTGTTAAACCTTTGGAGCGGCTCCTATTGAGTACACCGCACCATGTTGTATTCCGTTAGTTGCTTCATCAAATACATCTCCACAAATACCTGTATGTAAGCCTATGTTTCTACCCTCTTGACCACTTTTGAACTCTTCTATAAAATTCATAACTCAGTGTATCTTGTTGTATTTATCAACTTCAGCAACTTTCTTTTCTTTTGCTTTAAGTATTTCCAAATACTCTGATAACCTACTTTCAGTCTTATTCTTATTGATGAAGTAACTAGCCTTTTGCAGAAACTTTGGATCAGATGTTTGTTTGATATAAAGCTTTGCTGCTTCTATAATATCATCTTTTCTAACAGAAGGATTTTCAGCAAAGAACTTTTTCATCTTATCTACACACGATGCTATGGTTCCACCCGCATCACTTCTTCTTTTAGTAAACAGCACCCTATATTCACTGATTACCCATGACCATTCATCAGCAATTGCTTCATCATTAAATAAAGGAATGTTCCAGTTGGTAATACTACTGAAATCTTCATTAGGTGTTACTATACCTAAGAAGTATAGAGCTTTGATCTCTTCTTCATATGTTGTTTTAAATGAATTTGGTATAACATTGAAGTAATGAGCCAATAATACAAGAACTATTACTTCTGAATCGAGATTATGTTCTTTACATATATCTATGATTTGAGGATTAATTGATGAACTCTTCATAACTTATTGTTTTGTTGATAGTTAAATCTTTTGTTGCTTGGTGAAACCAGTTCTCGTCAACTGTATTTAAGGCCACCAAAACAAAAACTGTACCTGTGAAGTCGTATCTAAATCTGATAAGCCTACCTAACTGTTGAATAAACACTAAGTCAGAAGAGTTAAGTTGATTAACAATAACTGAGTCCATATCAGGAAGGTTGACACTCTCATTAAGAGCATCTACTACAGATAAGGTATTTATTGTTTTATCAATAAACCTGTTTAAATCTTTCTTAGATGTTTTACTATGATAACAGTAAGGGCTAATTGCTCTTGCAGAATTAATAGATTTGCTAAACACAAGTATTCTTTCTTTTCCTTCAGCACGTAATTTTTTTATGATATTATTACTACAGTTTACCTTTGACTGTAAACTGTTTATAAAGTGCATACGTTTTAATACTGAGAATCTATGAAGCTGTGAAGCATTTGAAATATTAGATAGTGCATACTGATCTACCTTCTTTGTCAACCACTCGTAGTTTGCAAGTTCTGTTGTTGTAAAGGGTTGAGCTTTACTGCCCGCTACAACGTTCTTCTTTATACCATCAAGTTTCATATTGACTCTTGTGATATGAAAAGGACTGATAAGACCAAGTTCTACAGCTTTCTCAATGCTCATTTTAGCAATAGTCTTCAAATTTAACACGTCTAATAACAAATGTAACTTTTCTCTTTTAGTTGGTAGAGTAGCTGTCATTGCTATGACAATATTTCTCTTCTTAGTTAAGAATGCCATCATGCTCTCTGTTACATGATGGCATTCGTCATATATTACAACATCATGTTTAGAGTCTACATACTTATGCACACTATCATAACATATAATATCAACTCTACTTATAAGTTTCTTGTTCCATTTATTGATTTCTTCAGGCCATGTAACATCTCTACCATTTGCCAAAGATGTTATTATAAGTGCTCTGTTGAATGATGTTCCAAGTTTGGTTAACGTATCAATAGCCATTTTTGTCTTACCAACACCCGTAGGAAAGATAATTAATCCTCCACGTTTGTCAATGAGTCTAGTTGCTACAATCTCTTGTACTTCTTCTTTCTTTCCCATTATGTTACTTCTTGTTGAGGACAAGTGATCTGTTTAACAATCTCTTGGGGTTCGAGACCGTTTCTCAACATTTCTTCAATTTCTACAGCTGTCTTGTTCTTCATATCTTTTATGAGAGGATTGTCTTTACGATACCATTCGTTGTTAAACATATCAGTAAGTTTATAAACTAGAGTTTTTTCAGCATAAGTTGTATTTTTATTAATATTACCAAAAACTGTTTGTATATTTTGTATCTCAGAGTCTACAGCACACATATTTTTTAAATATTCAAACTTATCTATCAAACGTTCCTTGTTCTCTAAGATATACTCTTCTTCAGCTTTTTTAAATATGATATTATTTTCTTTTTGAAGGATATCGTTTATATAATCCTTCAAGTTACATGCTTCATCATATATGCTCATTAGTTATTAGTAGTTTATTTGCTTCATTTATATAGAAATTATAATTGATATCTTTCCACAACGTTACTTCATCAATCACAGTCATGTCGTTACATATTGTAGTAAGATACCCTTTTTGAATGTTGGCTTCTCTTATATCAACATTATCTTTTAATGGTGGCATTAGTTTAATCAATGTACCTCCTGTATTAGTAACAAGATATCTGGTTATTCTTTGTAATTCAACCTCATCTGTATACTCTTTACTGTTATATCTAATAACCAGCTTGTACTCTTTTTTTTCTATATTAGTTCTTAAGAAGAAGTCGTAAATGTTTGTATGTTTTTTAATATAAGTTTCAATAGGGGTATTGTTAAGATAATATTGTTCTACTGCTATAGGTACTATAAGCATAGATAAATCTTTATGTAAAGGTCTATCGTACTCATAAGCACCTTTTCTTTTTATATGGTTATTAGTAGAGATAGCTATGTAATTGTTTACATCTCTAATAATCATCTTTTGGTAATCTATGTATTCAAGTTTAAATTTTGTTGACTCTTCCCATCTCTTGCAAATATCGTGATATAATGTTTCATGTACTCTTGGTATAAGAACTTCTAAACCATCTGTATTTGTCATTACAACTTTACATTCTGGTATACTATCTATTAATTCTTCTGCTAAACCAAGAACCATCATTTGACAGTTTAAGGTTATTGATAACATAAATTGAGGATCATATAGTGGAGAGAATTTACTATTCGTTTTGCCGTAACCTCCTCCATTAAGTGCATCTTTCAATGATTGATTCATTGGTGTACCTTTAGCATAAGTACCTCTTTCTATATATATGTCTTTGTAAACAGTACAAAAAGTTTTTCCTAAATGTAAAGGGAATAGTTCATTTTGTATTGAAGCGTTGGGATATTGCGAGGATACATCAGCACTCTTAATGATAAACTGAGTATCACTTTCAATAATCGTTGTTTCCAGAGCTTGATGAAGCCCTCCTACACCTACTGTAATCTCTACTCCTTTGTAGCATACTATCAAACTCTTCATCAAAGGTGTTTTTATACCAGCTATCTTCTTTGTTACAATATTTCTACTTTCTAAAATCATCAAGTCTTCTATACCAACAATACGATCTAAAGTCATGTTGCTAAATACACCTTTAGTGGCTGTAACAATTTGACTACGCATCCACGCTAAGAATCTATTCAACTCTTCTGACCTAAACTTTATATGTTTGAATATTATATCATTAAAGATAAATTCTGTCCTTACAGTCTTACCTAAATCATATGTACCAAATTCGTTTCTTAACCTCTGAAGTATGATGAACTCACCTATCTTAACATCGTTATAGTTCATGACATCATGACCTAATTTCTTGATCAGTGCAATCCTTCTTTCGATAGGTTCTCTATTCTTTTTTGCGAAATGTACTGTAGTATCCATATCATTATGCCAGTACTTAATAACACCATTTATCTCATCGTTTGTTAGCACCTTTTCATAATGGTAAGGTAACTCTTGTATGATAGGGGTTCTAAGACTGAACTGTAATGCTTTTAGGCTACAATGTTTTGCAGATTTGGGGTCATAATGATTGATCTTCATTAGATCAATCTGAGGAATAAGTATTTTAACCCATCTTCTACTTTTACTATCTATTATTTCATTTGATAACTTCTTTAACTTTTTTACAAGGTCAACAGCTTTGATATCTGGGTTTGCTGTAAGCTTAACAAACTCATACAACATTCTATGATCATACTCAAAGTTGTTGTAACCTATCATAGTTGGTTTTGAACACAAGAAGTTGTTTAACTTTTTACGTTCATCTTTTCTAGGACTGATCTCAAACCATATTCTACGATTAGTAACCATGTTGTGAAAACCAGCAAGAAATAAATTCCAGTATATTTCAAGATCGTAGGCTTCACAATTACTAAGACTATATATCATGTTAGTAGAATTATATCACTGCTAGCTCTTGTTATTGCTGTATACCATAATTTGTTTCTTTCATCTATTGTTTTGTTTTTATTCAAATCTCGAACATTAATTACAACCTTCTTATACGTACTGCCTTGACTTTTATGTACCGTTAATGCATATGAGTATGCTACACGTGCAAATTTTTCTTTAAATGCATAAAAATCTTTCCAATTTGCTATACCAGCATCAATATAAGATTTAAGCTTCTTCAGCATGATACCATAAGCACCTTTGGAATCTTCATGTACAACCATGATGTCATTATTAAGAAGATAATATTTAATACTACCTATTACAGAGTTACAATCTTTAGTTCTTTGTTTACCTGTACAAGTTATACTTATATTATGTTCTTTAATGACCAATGTTTTAACATCAATTTCTTCAGATGTATAATAAGTATCTTTATTAGTAAAAGGTTCAGTCATTACAAGAGTTTCACCCATTTCAATCATTGCAGCATGTTCACCATATCTGACAAGCCTTACCAATGAATTTACTTCATCAACATTAGCGTTTGTCCAAGCCAAATATTTTGAATCTCCAATATTGTCCAATAGAAGCTGCACACACTTGTTTAAATTCTTCGTGAACCGATAACCGCCTACATCATTAATATTGTCTTCTTCGAGACTTATCAACGGTAGGTTTTGAGATAATTCTATGATCGGATTACCTTGAGCCTGTCTGACAATTTCTGTAAGTTCAAATTTTATAGCATCAAAAAGAGTAAATACTGATGATTCGGCTTCCCCTACAGGCGGTAGCTGGCGAAAATCACCAAGAAAGATCATAGGAATATCATATTCATTAAGATAACCAATCATTTCTTTACTAAGCATAGAAGATTCATCAATGACAACAAGAGCTGTACTCTCAAAAGGTCTATTCTTCATCCACTTATCAGGTTTGTAACTTACTACGCCTGTTTCGTTATTAATATGACGTTTAAGATTCAATGCTCTATGTACTGTTGCAAATTCTTTCCAGAACTCAGGTTTATTCTTTTCGATCAGAACATTAACAGCCTTATTTGTAGGAGCTAACACATAACACATAGTCTTATATCTGTCACGCTTCTTAATCATATATTCTTCAATAATGGCATTGACACAAGTTGTTTTACCTGTACCAGCACTTCCGCTTAGTACTATTTTCTTATTGGTGGTCTCTTCATCAAGTAAAGCTTCTAAAACTTTGTTCTTTATTTCTTCTTGATGTGAAGTTAATACTACAGCTTTAAAACCATTTTCAGCTCTATTAACTATCTCATCTATCTGCTTATCACTTAATACCACTTTTGTGTTCTCTAACAGTTTATTGATATCTATACTCATTTGTTTTGCACTATTAATTTAACTTTACTGTTACCAAAAATACCTATTTTTTTAGCTGCTGCCTCAGACAAATCAATTATTCTCCCTCTTGTATATGGTCCTCTATCTGAAATCGTTACCAACACTTCTTTATCATTACTAAGATTTATCACTCGTACTATTGTTCCAAACTTAAGGTGTTTATGAGCCGCTGTTAACTTATTCTTGTTGAATAATGTACCACTTGCTGTTATCTTACCTTGAAATTTAGAACCATAATAAGAAGCTATCCCTATCTCTGCCCGTGCTTCAATAGGGAATAGACTTAGTAACAACAGAAGCCACCTCATTCAGCCTTTGTTTCGTTACTATACTCACAGACTTCTTCTGCTGGTATAAATAAAGCCACTTCTTTCTCCAGAATAATATCATAAGTACCTTCTGGATATACTGGTGGTTTTTCGCTAATAAAGATGTTACCTGAATCCTCATTCGTAAAGTATGCTTTCAGAGGTTTCTTCTCATCAACATCTTTCTGATTCACGATAACATTCATATCAAGAAGTAACTGACCATCTTCGAGAGTACCCAGAACAAGAACAATGTTTATAATGAGTCTGTCTTTCATCTCTAATTTTACAACATCGTGTATTTTTTCTGCTACTACGAACACAGGTTCAACTTCACCAAAAGTCTTTTCTTTAGAGAAGTCAACTACAGTTACTCCGTAAACTTTGTATTTACTTACCATGATGGATGCTTTTTGTGAATTAATTTTAGAGACTGAAAGATACCATAGTCTATCGGTATCTCGTTTGAAGTAAGGATGTAATCAACTAGGTAATCATTTCTTGTACTGATTAGACTTCTACTATTCATGTTGATTAATTGAGCTGAAGAGTTCACCAAACCATTATGTCTATTAACGTTAATGGTAGCGTACATCATGGTGGTATCTTTAACTACAGCTATCAAATGAAAGTAGATATGACTTTTATCAACATGTATTCGATCATTAACAAGATACATGCTGATATTATTTTTGTTACCTAAGTATGTATTATTACTACCTTTAGCAACTGAAGGTAGTAATAATACAATAAATAGTAACGATATCCAAATTAACTGTTTCATGCAGATACTCCTTCAAGTACCGGTTCTGCTAAACCAATACGTTTATAGGTTGTTTTTTTGCAATGAATACATTCAAACTTTATTGCATAAAGTGGCACATCAATATCATAGTAAGCACTAGGAACGCTAATGTTTAGACGTTCTTTACTTACTGCTTTGTAGATATGATCACATCCCCAGTTCTTAAACATCTCTTTCAGACTCATCGTTTTGTTTGTTTAGTTTAGGTTTGTTATTTGCTATAGCTTTTACTTTTCGATTTTTGATTATTTCTTTCTTTTTCTTCTTAATGTCTACTTTTTCTTCAGGATTATAGTTCCTCTTATCCTTAAACGTCTTACCCATTGTTAGATTTTTGATTAGTTGGTTGTACTCAGGGATTTTACTTGGTATAATATCAAACTCTACTTCTTCTTCCACATATATATGCTCAAACTTGGATGGTTTATTGTGCCATAATACATGTGTAGGATTGTCCCTATGTATAAAGATAGGTGCTTTAAATCTTCTACTATAATGTTTTGTACAACACTTCACATCTCCATTATATAAGAAACCGATACTATTGACTGTCTTTCTTGTTTCAAAAATCTTATCTGCGATTGATATGAAGTATTTGTCTTCCATTACTACTCATCTTTTTTACTAATTGTTAGGGAAACTATAACCACTGAGAGTTAAGATAAACCATCTCCTCATCATTTGACACTATGATGTCAATGTATTGTTCTGCTAAGAGTTTTGCTACCTCTTCTTGTAAGAGTTTAAAAATTGATCGAAAAGTTTTGAAACCAGGGGTTCCATCTGGTAAATAGTATTCGATAAAATAATTAACTACTGAGTATAAATCGACGGATTCATCAGGCTGTTGATGATCCACACTACTAAGAATACTGTAGGAATGATAACAAACCATAAAGCTCTTTTAAAAAGTTTTCGTAATTCATCTGGTATAGGCCATGTTGTTGTCATTTGTTTATTTATTTAAAAATTATACTCTCACACTATAGGTCATCTGAACATAGTGTGAGAGTAAAGAGGTTATGCTAAAGATAGCTTACCTTCATGCTGGCTAATGAGACTGCTCAAGAATTCAGCACTGTATGTTTTATCACCAATAACAACTCTTTCAGGTGACTTAACAAGCTCAAGCTCATAGAAAGGTGTTTCGGGACGTGCTTCGTTGGATATTGACAAAATACCTAAGGGTGAAACAAGTAGATATGTAGGATAAGTCATATCACCTTTCTCAAATCTTATAGTTGTTGTACTGTTAGGCCAGTGACATCCGTGCTCCTTAATCAACTTGTATTCAACTTCTCTGAAATACGTCTGCTTTGTTACTTTTATCTGTATACCTCTTAACGGACTCATTTGTATTTCCCTCCTCTTAATAGTTTTCTGATTTTGGTACGTCTTCTAATACTCTTTCTTCTTACGACTACTCTAAGATAAAATTTAGGGTCACTCTGAGCTACTGTAACCCATTCCATTTCTGGTAATGTTTGCGACTGCATATTTATCATGGTTGAATATCGTCTTCTGCTTCAGAACCTACTTTGTTAACATCAATCAGTACCGGATGCTCTTGCGATTCTTTATTTATACGATTTACTTCTTGGGATAACTTAACGATCCTGTTTTCAGCGTTTTGTAGGTTTTCTCCCCACTGCTTCTGCTGAATAAGACAGTCGTAAGCATAAGCTTTTGTTGCGTTTAGTTCTGTTACCATCTGGTTTAACATAAATTTGTTTATTTATTGGTTGGTTAAAAAAGTACTGTTGTTATATGGTGTTATCATATGCAGTTTTGATTATTCTGCTAAAGAAAGAAGTCTGCTATACAACAGTACAGAAGGATTGTTATGCTGCTACAAGTTGTTGTTTTTTTCTTACATTACCACTCAAGATGGATAGTGCGAAGTATATTTGTATATTCTTCTTTATTGAAAGATTATCATTCCAGTTGATTCTGAACTTGGTGTATGCTTTAAACAGGTAGGAAGCTTTTATTTCTACTTCTTTGAACTGCACAGTTACACCATCAAGATTGTCAATGACCTTTAATACTTCGACAATTTCACCAATTGTTGTGTTAGATTTGTGAATGTCTTTATTGGGAGTTTTGATTGTAGCAAACATAATAATTACTTATTTACGAATTAATAATACTTCTTACTTAATTACTTGGAAAGAACAGGTGCTGTAATAAACTTTAACTACCACCAAAAGAGAAATGTATAAGCGGTGATCTTATTTCAAACTCTCTAATGCTATCTTCAAACCATTTTCAAGAGCTTCTTCGTAGGTATTATAACTGATATTGTCAGGAGTATCTTCATAGTCTCCTATATAAACATCGACAGAATAACCATCATCACAAAATGGCAGTACGAATATCTCTGTACTTGCAGCTTCTCTCAACCACTTTTGTAGAAAGCTCTGTGTTGGAGCTGATATATCACCTATAGCAAGATCGGTATTACGTAAATAAACATTACATTTTGTAATATCGCTTTCGTAATAGTAATAAAGACATTCTTCATCAAATCCTTTTTTAGCAGCTAATCTAGCTACTTCTAGACTTACTAATACTTCTTTCATTGTTGTTGATTAATAACGTGAATAAAACCAAGCACCTAACCAATAGGTAAACATTTCTTCTAGTGGTGTTAGACAGTTGTCAGATTTTTTAGGTCTTGGAGGTATATCAACCACTCTTACTAAATAAAATCTATCAAATGTAGAACGATGGTTATAATTTATTAAATATCGTATGGGTGCATTATGACGATAACACAAACTTCTACGATCATTCCAGTATTCATCCTCCATGTCTCTGTACTCAAACAGTTCTTTGAATGTCATCATATCATATAATATTGTTTAATAAGTGATGTGAATATTCATAGTTGTGATCTTATTTCATCTGATAGTTTAATAAAAGTTACATTACAATATACCCAGTTAACATAATCCCAATTTTCTTTGAGTAGTTGTCTCCATGTGATATTTTCTGATTTATATTTACCAAACTTGACAACATCATCAATGTTAGCTATAGGTATAGATTTCTCTTTTGGTGGTTCTTGAGGTGATAAATTAGTATGAAGCACTAAGTCAGTTATCTTAGCCAGATCAGTATCTTCTACTTCTATTACAGGTACTTGTTGTGTAGAAGTATCTGGTTTAGTCACTAATACTTCCATAAAGTATAACCTATTGAAGATTAGTAGTATCTTACCATGTAT
>Ga0208259_1000131_pt1 | contig 28383 bp, 25 predicted proteins | sample CryBogCBH22May08_FD_184618 | JGI IMG/M metagenome (GOLD analysis project Ga0208259, IMG submission 184618) | Freshwater microbial communities from Crystal Bog, Wisconsin, USA - CBH22May08 (SPAdes) | ecosystem: Environmental > Aquatic > Freshwater > Lake | place: Crystal Bog, Wisconsin, USA... | reverse complement strand
GAACAATATCGCTCTGTAGCTCAATATTGCTAAGGTTCTTTTTTGTTGAATTAAATATTTAGGACAGTATTGATATTTATTCTAATATTTTTAGTATTAAGTGTTGGTTTGATTACATTTTTTGTTAATGGAAGAAGATATAAAATAACATATTTGATTAATAGTAACATCTTTCCTTTTTTACAAAACACAATGTCATGGGGGTTAATGATTTGTTACATATTTCTAGCATTAAATTATTATTTGGCAAATAATAATCATAAAGAGTATAAATTCATAATAAAGAAAAAATCATCAATGCCTGGTTCAAACAAGAATATTAATCAAAGACAGCCTTTAGTATCTTTTGATTATTTTAATTTTGAAAAAGAACTTGTTTTTACTTATTCAAACACCGATAAAGTAAATAAAGCAGATAGTGTTATAATTAAAGTTCAAAAAGGTTTATTTGGTTTTGATATTCTTGAAAGCTATGATGTAAATTCTACAGATACTCAGTAATACCATTTTTCTGGATAAAGTTCATTTCAATTCGTGTAATTATCAGCTAAAATCCGCTTATTCACCCATTCATACTCAAGCCAAGTAGGTTCCGTTTTGGCGTATGCCAAAATGTTGATCCCACTTTAGTGGGAGAGACAAGGAGGAAGCAGTGGTGGTGTATTTGTATTTCTCCACTCTCCGAAAGAGTGGGGTTGGGGGTGAGGCCGCCTGTCGGCTATGAGAAAAAATCTTAAATGAAGTGATCTTTCGAATTAAGTCTTTAGGTTATTTTAATCGGCTTATTATTAAGTAAATTGTTATAAATTGGTAAATGAACTATTGCCTTGAGTAGTTTTAAATAGCAGAGGTAAAGGTCCTAAAAAAGAATATGCTAAATCAATAGCATAATATCTATTGATTTAGCATATAAAAAAGAGGTTATAGCTGCGTAATCCTACCCTTTCTTCTCTGCAGGAATAACTGGACTAACCTTTAATGAATCGGTTTTAATTGTTTTCAACGTATCGATAGTTGTCTTCTTGGTAGAATCGATAGCAGGAACTACCACTGGAGGAGGAGGTGGTGCAGGATGCTTGCTGCTCAACAGTTCTACATCGAACAATAAGATAGAATTAGCTGGAATACCTTTTGGATTGGCGCCACCACCGGGTCTTGCCTGTGCACCATAAGCCATAGGAGACGGTATATAAAATACGGCTTTAGCACCTGGTTTTAAAAGAGCTACACCTTCGTCCCATCCTTTAATAACAGCTCCTCTGCCCAATACAAACTGAAAAGGTTGAGTATGCTTAAAAGCTGTATCTGTATTGCTATCAAACTTGGTTCCATCCAATAAGGTACCCGTATAATTCATCGATACACTATCGCCAGTAGCAGGTAAATCGCCTTTACCTTCTTCTTTAATGGTATAGTACAAACCAGAAGCCGTTTTGATAGGCGTAATATGTTTTTTAGTAAAATAATCTTTCAAAGCCTTGTCGTCTTTTATCAATTGCTTTGTTTCAGCAGCTTTTTGTTTTGCTTGTTGCTCTTTCATCTGTTTCATAAAAGCAGCTTGTTGTTCTTTCTGTACCTGCTCTTTTGGTTTGATAGAAACCAGTTTTATAAAATACTGCACCTTATCGCCCGGCTTAATAAAGTCGGGTAATTTATTCTTAGAATTCTTAAACAAAGCAACTGCATCTACCAGACACACAATACTATCGCCCGGTGTCATAAGGGAAATTGCTTCTATCAAATCGCCTTTAAAAGCAGGCTTGGTTACACTATATACCCCCGGTTTTCCTTTAAACGCCTGTGCAGTATTAAACATCAATCTATTATTGCAAACCGATTGCATATTCAGCGACACCTGATCACCTTCCACAGGGTGCGGTGAGGTAGGTTTATTTACAATAAAAGCATACTGTAGTTTTTCATTGATGGTTTTGTAATTGTATACATTACCAGGAGCAGTGGCCGCGGGCTTATTCTGTGCCATGGCAATAGTAACAAAGCAAACCATACTGTAGGTAATGAGTAGACTAAATTTTTGAAGCTTCATGTTTTTTAATTTGTAACTAATTATCAATAAGGGCAAAAATAATTATTAACCTAGAAAAATAAATCATTAATGAAAGTAATTTTAGATTTTATCCCACGCGCTCACCTTGATAATCGTATTTTCGCAGCCTTTTTAAATAGAATCAGTGGCAGACATAATTCAATTATTACCAGATAATATAGCAAATCAGATAGCAGCAGGAGAAGTAATTCAACGGCCGGGTAGTGCTGTAAAAGAATTGCTGGAGAATGCGGTAGATGCTGGGGCTACAGAAATAAGACTGATAATAAGCGATGCGGGAAAGAATCTGGTGCAGGTAATAGATAATGGCAAAGGGATGAGCGAAACTGATGCCCGTATGGCATTTGAACGCCATGCTACCAGCAAGATAAAAGTAATAGACGATCTTTTTCATATAAAAACAATGGGCTTTCGTGGCGAGGCGTTAGCAAGTATTGCTGCCGTAGCACAGGTAGAACTTAAGACTCGTAGAGCAGAAGATGAACTGGGTACTTTTATAGAAATAGAAAACAGTACCGTGGTAAAACAAGAGCCTTGTGCTTTTAGTGTGGGTACCTGCATCAGCATGAAAAACCTGTTCTTTAATGTACCTGCCCGCCGCAATTTTCTGAAGAGTAACCCTGCAGAAACAAGACATATAATAGACGAATTTATCAGGGTGGCCATGTCGTTTCCACACATTTTCTTTTCTATGACCAGCAATGGTCAGGATGTATTTCATCTGGAGAAAGGAAACCTGAAACAAAGGGTTACACAGATACTCGGTAATAACTATAATGCTAAACTGGTAAACGTAAAAGAGGATACCGACTACATGAACATTTATGGTTTTGTAGGTAAACCTGATACAGCTAAAAAGACCCGTGGTGATCAGTATCTGTTTGTAAATAACCGCTTTATTAAGAGTGCTTATCTGAACCATGCGGTAAATACCTGCTTTGATAATCTGGTCGCAAAAGACAGTTTTCCATCTTACGTATTGTATATAGATCTCGATCCATCGCAGATAGATATCAACGTGCATCCTACCAAGCAGGAAATAAAGTTTGAAGACGAAAAGATTATCTATGCTTTTGTGCAGGCAGCCGTAAAACATGCATTGGCACAATTCAGTATTGCTCCATCACTGGATTTTTCGTTGAATGCAGAGATACAACAGCTCGATGCGGTAAGTAAGCCGTTTAGCGAAGAAAGACAATCTTCCGCCTCTTCGTCCAACCTGTTTCAGTCGTTTACACAAAAGAATCAGGCACATAAAATAGACCCAAGCGAGAAGAGCGAACTGAAACACTGGAAAGACTTTTTTATAGAGACAGAATCAAGGCCTTTACCTACCAACAGAGAGCTAAGCAACGATTTATTGCCCGAACTGAATACTACCAAACTATCTCCTTTCGATAATCAGGAATTAACTTGTGTGCAGTTGCACAACAGCTATATAATATCCTCGTTTAAAAGTGGCTTTATATTGGTGCATCAGCAGCTTGCACACGAAAGAATACTGTACGAAAAATATAGTCTGATGGTGCATAGCAAACAGATGCCTACGCAGAAACTACTGTTCCCCATTACGCTGGAACTGGCGGTGGCCGATGCTATATTGCTGGAAGACTTGTTGCCTGATATTACCCAGCTTGGTTATTTGATAGAGCATTTTGGTAATAATACTTTTATTATTCAGGGCACACCTGCCGATATAAAACAAGGCAACGAAAAGCATTCTATAGAACTATTGCTGGAACAGTTTAAACATTTTACAAGCGAAATGAAGTTTAGTAAGAGAGAGAAACTGGTAAGATGTATGGCTCGTCAGCAATCTATAAAAACGGGGCAGTCGCTGGGAACAATCGAAATTAAATCATTGATAAACGATCTGTTTGAATGCAATACCCCCAATGTAACCCCTACCGGAAATCCTACGTATATAGAATACAAACAGGACTATATAGAAAGAATGTTTGAGCGTTAATACAAGGAGATAGGACGAAGGAGAAGGAAATACAATTATCGAGAGCCGTAAATTACGTGATTCGTGAGTTTAATTATTGTAAAGAGAAATTATACTATTGATTGAGGGTATAGTTCTTGTTTATTTCTAATTCTTTTTCCGCTAAAGAACAATGCTGTACCAATACACACAAAGGCAATCTGGGTGAATGTAAAACGCTGAAGCATACATACCTGTACCAATACAAATAAGGTACAAATAGCACCTTCACCCATTATGTAACTAGTATAGCTTTCTTCTTCGTGCATAGCAAGTCCGCAGGATACTACACTACCCATACCTGGAAATATTAATAGTAACCAACCTGGTATGAGATAATTATGGAATGGAGTGTGTTGTAAATCTTGTACTGAATATCCCAATGATTGACCACTAGGATCCGTAATAAAATGGTAAGCTCCGTAAATAGCTGCAGTAGCTGTTACAGCTAATAAAGCAATAGATATATGGCGTGCAATTTTCATCGTTAAATCGTTTTGAACAAAACTAGAACGAATAAAACAGGGAAAAAATGATATTTAGTTAAAAAAGACATGACAGTTATCTTATTAACGAGTAATTAAGAAATGGCGTTTAATCATTTGTGTGAAATAATTGAATAAAGCTAAACGTAAAGAGTAGTAGCTTTGTAACTATTTTTGATTTACTAATTTCAATCAACAATATGAAACTAATCAGATTTGGAACGTTTAACAAGGAAAAACCTGGCGTATTGGTGAACGATATTTGCTATGATGTAAGCAGTTATATAAAAGACTACGATGAAGCCTTTTTTAGAGAAGATGGGCTTGTTTATTTATCTTCTATCATGAATAGAAAAGGAAGTTCACTTCCTATGGTAGATAAAGGAATAAGAATTGGATCGCCCATTGCAAGACCCTCTAAAATAGTTTGTGTAGGAATGAATTATGCAGATCACGCTAAGGAAATTAATATACCCACTCCACCCGAGCCGGTAATTTTCATGAAAGCTACTAGTGCTTTCAGTGGTCCTTATGATGATATACTATTACCCTTAAATTCGGTAAAAACAGATTGGGAGGTAGAACTGGCAGTTGTGATAGGAAAAGAAGCATCGTATATAAAAGAAGCAGATGCTATGAATTACGTAGCAGGATATTCTATACTGAATGATTTAAGCGAAAGGGAATATCAAATGGAAAGAGGCGGCACCTGGGATAAGGGTAAAGGGTGCAATACTTTTGCGCCTATGGGGCCATGGATGGTAACAAAAAATCAGCTAAAAGACCCACATAATCTTAGATTGTGGCTAAGCCTTAATGGTACTATTATGCAAGATAGTAATACTAGAAATTTGATTTTCAATATCCCATATCTGATTGCATATATCAGCCATTTTATGACCTTTTTGCCAGGCGATGTATTGTGTACTGGTACACCAGGCGGAGTGGGTACGGGCAGAAACCCAAAAGTGTTTTTAAAGGAGGGAGATACGCTTACTCTTGGTATAGATGGATTGGGGACTAGCAGACAAGTAGTGAAAAATACTTATTTGTAACAATAAGAACAGGATGGCCAATATTGGTAAAGAACAAAAAAAGGGAACATAGAAATGCTCCCTTTTTCATTAACAAAAAATCAAAACTAAAAACTCATCATCTCCTTGAACTTTACAGTCTGGCGACGGCTGACTTCTATTTTTTCACCTCCTTTAAGTTCTACTAATAGACCTCCATTAAAGTATGGTTCAATCTTTTCTATCCATCTGAGATTGATAATATGTTTTCTGTTTGCACGGAAAAAAACTCTGGCATCCAGTCGCTCTTCTAGAGCATTCAGCGATTTTAAAATGAGTGGTTTATTGTTGCTGAAGAATACTTTAGCATAGTTGCCTACACTTTCGAACAGTCTTATTTCGTTCAGTTTTACAAACCAGCAACGTTCGCCATCTTTTACAAATACCTGATCGTTTTCGGTAAGTGGACCGCGTGAGAAAGCAGGATCGCCTAGCTTTTCTTTTTCCAGTTCATAGATCAGTTTACTTACTGAATCGGCCAAACGTTTGGGCTCGATAGGTTTCAACAGATAATCCAATGCATTTACTTCGAAAGCTTTTAATGCATATTCATCATAAGCGGTAGTGAAGATTACTTTAGGTGCTCGCTCCAGCTCGGAAAGCAAATCGAACCCTGTTTTTCCGGGCATCTGAATGTCTAGAAAAATTAGGTCGGGATTATGTAGTTCTATCTTTTCCAACCCCTCATCCACATTGGAAGCCTCATCTATAATTTCAATTTCAGTATGGGCAAGTACCAGCTTTTTAAGTTCGTTTCTTGCCAGACGCTCATCGTCGATAATAATACTTTTAATAGCCATAGTTCTATATTTATTGAATGTAAGGCATGATTACTTTAGCCTCAACAATTCCGTTACTTAAATCTTTTAATTCAAATTTAGCTGCTTCACCATACATCAGATGTAATCTGTTTTGTGTACTTGAAACACCAAAACCTTCCGATTTATAATTGTCCTGAAGGGTACCGGTACTCTGTACAATCAGTTCTCTCTGTTGATTATTGATTCGGGAAATAATGCGTACAAAACCACCATTAATACGTTTACTTACGCCATGTTTAATAGCATTTTCTACTAGGGTCTGCAACATCATTGGGGGTACAGGCTCGCAAAGAGTTTCTTCGTCTATATCGTACTCCACTTTTAGGCGATCCTCAAACCGAATATATTCCAAGGCAAGATAATCCTTTACAATGCCTAATTCTTTTTCCAGTGGGGATGTTTCCGTTTTTTCGGCTTGCATACTACTTCGAAGAATATTGCTTAATTCTGTAATAGCTGTACGCGCACGCTCAGGATTTTCATCCACTAGCGCACGTATACTATTGAGTGAATTGAAAATAAAGTGCGGATTGATGTGCGACTTTATGGTTTTAAGTTCCAGTTCTTTTACCAGTCCTTCCAGCTTTACTTTGTTTACTTCATCTTTTCTGTCTGCTTCTACAAAGTGCCATATATAGTATAGAGAAGACCAGACAAATATTATTGGAGACTCTTCAATCAGCGTAAACATGAATCGTTTTATGATATCACCTTTCAAGAAGGGATCGAACCAGCCCAGCCACTGAATAAAGGTGCTACTTACAAAACTAAATGCTACACAAACGCCTGCAACTAATATCAGAAGGGATATTAAACTTCTGGAACGAATGGGAGGAGTAAGTTTTAGCTTATGAATTAAACAGCGAAATATATGGGTGAAGATGAGTCCTAATACAATAATCAGTATTAGTCTTTTGGTAAAAAGAGGATTTAATTTTTTGTCGAGGGAGTATACGAAAAACAGGATGGCTAAGCCATAAAACGTCCAACCACCGAGCTGACAGATCCAATATGCCGACAATTTTTTCTTCATTGCCGACAAAAGTAATATCAGACCATTTTATGGATGGTAAATAATTTTACTGAAGGTAAAAACAATGGTTATGTGGTAAGAATAAGTGTACTATTCATCGTCGAAAGAACCCTTTACATAACGTTTGATAACGCCACGTGTACTTTCGCGAATGAATGTTACAATCTCATCTCTTTCATCGGAAGCAGGAATTTCTTCATCGATATATTCCAGTGCCTGAGAAATATTTAGTCCTTTATTATAAATAGTACGATAAATATCCAGAATGTGATTGATACGATCGATACTGAAGCCTCTTCTTTTTAAACCTACGCTATTTACGCCACCATAACTTAATGGGTTGCGAATAGCTTTGATATATGGTGGAACATCTTTACTTACCAGACTACCGCCTGCAATGAAAGAATGCTGACCAATATGTACAAACTGATGAATAGCACAAACGCCTGCAATCCAGGACCAGTCGCCCATAACTACGTGCCCAGCCATTTGAGAATTATTGCTCATTACGCAGTTGTTGCCTATCTGACAATCGTGCGCAATGTGGCTATAGGCCATGATAAGACAGTTGTCGCCTAATTTGGTTTTACCTTTTTCGGTAGTACCTCTATTAATGGTAACAAATTCTCTGATTGTAGTGTTATCGCCTATTTCTACATAGGTTTTTTCGCCACCAAATTTCAAATCCTGCGGAATTGCACCCAATACTGCACCAGGGAAAACCCTACAGTTTTTACCAATGCGGGTTCCTTCCATGATAGTTACATTACTGCCTATCCAAGTGCCTTCTCCTATCTGAACATCACCGTGTATGACTGTAAAAGGGTCAATTTTTACATTCGGAGCAACACTGGCGTTAGGATCAATGTAAGTGTATGGATGTGTCATCCTTTTTAAATTATTAATGGGCAAAACAATACTAAATTATATAATAAACAAAATATATAATTTTGTTACTACGTTTAAAAAACTATCCTCTACGTACTACCTGAGCTACCAAATCGGCTTCTGTAGCTACTTTTCCTCCTACGTATACTGTACCTTTCATCTCGCAAATTCCACGGCGGATAGGTCCGACAAACTCCATTTTAAGGAGCATTGTATCGCCTGGAACTACTTTTTGTTTGAATTTACAGTTATCAATTTTCAGGAAATAAGTATCATACTGACCTTCTGGCATAGAGTTGATACATAGAATACCACCGGTTTGGGCCAGCGCTTCGATCTGAATTACACCTGGTAGAACTGGATTTCCAGGAAAATGTCCCGGGAAGAACCATTCATTGAAGGTTACATTCTTTACGCCGATAATATGCTTATCGGTTAATTCTATAATCTTATCTACAAACAAGAACGGATGTCTGTGTGGCAAAGTTTTTTCTATCTGCTGGAAGTTCAACACAGGAGGAGTAGTAGGATCATACACCGGAACATCCTTTACGTGTTTGTTCTTCTTGATATACCTTTTAATCTTCTTGGCAAACTCCACATTGGTACTATGACCTGGTCTGTTTGCAATGATTCTACCTTTAATAGGATAACCAATCAAGGACAAATCGCCCACTACATCCAACAGTTTGTGACGTGCTGGTTCGTTAGGGAAGCGCAATTCCAGGTTGTTCAGATATCCTTCGCTTCTTACTTCGATTTTATCTTTACCAAAAATCTTTGCAAGACGTTCCATTTCCTCATCTGTAATAGCTTTATCTACTACTACAATGGCATTCTTTACATCACCACCCTTAATAAGATCGTGCTCCAGTAAAGTTTCCAGTTCGTGAAGGAAGCAGAATGTACGACAAGGAGCAATCTCTGATTTAAAATCTTTGATGCTCTTTAATCCCGCATGTTGTGTACCTAAAACTGGGCTATTAAAGTCGATTAAAGTTGTTATCTGATAATCTACCGCAGGCATAGCAACCATTTCTACGCGTTTGCTATCATCGTATAAGTATATATTTTCGTCGATACTGTACCATGCTTTAGCAGCATCCTGTTCTACCACACCCGCCTGATCAATTAATGCAACAAATGGCTGTGAGCTACCATCCATAATAGGAACTTCTGGTCCATTGAGCTCAATAAGCGCATTATCAACACCCATACCTACCATTGCTGCAAGAATATGTTCGACTGTACTAACTTTTACATCATCTATTTGTAAAGTAGTACCACGGCTGGTATCGGTTACCAACTCACAATCAGCCTTTATAACAGGCTGACCTGGCAAATCAACTCTTTGAAACTGTACACCAAATCCAGGATTTGCTGGTTTAATAACCATATCTACCAAGATTCCAGTATGTAAACCTGTACCACTTATTTTAACTGCGCCAGCAATTGTATGCTGCTTATCAGGATTAAAATTATTATCCATGTATGAGATTTTCTCCTCTTAAATAAAACAAAAGTAAAAAGATAGTGACTAGAAAAATTAAATTGAGCTTTTTTCTTCTATAATTTGTTGAATCAATGCCTCTAATTCCTTAACTCTTTTCTCCAGTTCCGGAAGTTTACGACTAATAGCCTGGCTGCGAAGCGCAGCAGTATATTCGTATGCCGGAGAACCTGTAACTACAGATTCTGGAACCTTTATAGACTTAGAAACACCACTTTGAGCATTTATCTTGCTTCCGTCGGCAATAGTAATATGACCTACAATACCAGCCTGACCGCCAATCATTACATTGTTGCCAATTTTTGTGCTGCCACTTACACCAACCTGCGCAGCAATAACGGTATTTTGACCTATTTCAACATTATGTGCTACCTGAATTAGGTTGTCTAGTTTAGCACCAGCTTTTATTATTGTGGAACCCATTGTTGCTCTATCAATAGCCGAATTGGAACCTATTTCTACATAATCTTCGATAATTACATTACCAATCTGCGGTATTTTTTTAAAGGAACCGTCGGCCATTGGAGCAAATCCAAAACCATCGCCACCAATAACCGTTCCAGAATGAATAATTACATTCTTTCCCAATATACAATCCTTATAAATTTTTACGCCAGGATGTAAAATACAGTTATCGCCAATAGTTACATTATCGCCAATGAACACCCCTGGAAACAGTTTTACATTGTAACCAATCTTTACATTTTCGCTAATATAGCAGAAAGCAGCAACAAAAACATTCTCCCCTAAAGAAGCAGAAGGAGCTATAAAAGACGGTTGTTGAATGCCCGAAAGTTGTTGCGTTTGTAATTCCTGATACTTGTTTAAAAGGACAGCAAAAGCAGAATAGGCATCTTCTACCCTTAATAAAGTTGCCTCTACAGGCTGCTTTAATTCAAAATTTTCATTGATTATTACGATTGATGCATTGGTTGTATAAAGATATTCTTCATACTTTGGATTCGCCAGAAATGATAATTGTCCAGCAATTGCCTCTTCAATTTTACCAAAAGAAGCTACTGCTGCCGATGGATTCCCTTCCACCCGGGCATTAATTATCATTGCTATCTGTTCTGCTGAAAACTCCATAATTCGTTTTTAACATGTTTCTCAGAATGGTAACTGGAGCGTACAATAACCATTCATTATTCTAAGTAATTGAACAAATATAAAATTTTTTCACCTGCGCTGCAACCGTTTTATGGATAAGCGGGTCAGTAATATCGGAAATGTCCTTTATGGTACCATCTTTATATAATATATTTATTCTTTCGTCGCCTGTTTTGTACAATGTATTCTCTGTTTCGCCTGTAAATACAAAATACTTTGCTTCTTCTTGGGTAAATGAAAGCAAAGATTGTGCCGATTTTCTCTTTTCCAAAAGCTCTTCCTCTGAAAAAGGGGTAGCTTGAATCTTTACTTTTAACAACTTTCTATTCAAAAGATTATTGCAAAGGGAACTCAACACTTTATCGGAATGATTGCTCAAGCATTTAATGGCATACTCCATATCCACATCGTCAAGATGAAGGAAGTTATTTAAAGCTTCTTCGTTTAACTCCCCCTTAAAGTCCTTCAAAAAGAACTTAAGTGTAGGATGTAAGAATAGTTCAGTTTCCTTTTCCATCAGGCACTTAACCCTTTCAACAATCTTTTTAAGCATCTGCTCTGCTGCCAATACTGTTTTGTGTAAGTATACCTGCCAATACATTTGTCGGCGGGAAACCAGGAACTTTTCAATACTGTAAATCCCTTTTTCTTCCACCATTAGTTCCCCATTGGAAACTACCAGCATTTTAATTATCCTGTCGTAGCCTATTACCCCTTCGCTAACACCAGTAAAGAAGCTATCACGGGTAAGGTAATCCATTCTATCTACGTCCAACTGACCGCTAATTAGCTGGTGTAAGAACTTTTTAGTGTATTTATTGGTGAAAATATCAATAGCTAATTGCAGTTTGCCCCCCATTTCTTTATTGAGGTGTTGCATAATACGCAGACTGATAGTCTCGTGGTGAACGCCAGGAAGCAAAACATTTTCTAAAGCGTGGGAATATGGTCCATGACCTACATCGTGCAAAAGGATTGCCGCTTTAGCTGCCACTTCTTCTTCAGGAGTAATCTCTACCCCTTTAGTTTTCAGTTCATTTATGGCATTACACATCAAATGATAGGCCCCTAAAGAATGGTGTAATCTGGTATGAACGGCGCCGGGATAAACCAGATAAGCAAGTGCCATCTGATGAATTCGGCGTAAGCGCTGATAAAATGGATGGGCTATTATATCAAAAATAAGCTGATCGTTGATGGTAATAAAACCATAAACAGGATCATTGATTATTTTTTGTTTAGCCATGTACATATATGAATAAGGGGCAAATATCCGTTCAAAACTCCTTTCCTTTTGTTAATGGGTATAAATTAAGTTAGTTTTAGGTGTGTTAATGGAGTTGTGAAGAAGAGCGTTTAAGGCGTTTAACGTTTAATACGTTTAAAGTAAATACAAATGCATTGAACCACAGTGACACGACGGCACAGAGTTGCACAGAAGTGATTAATTAAGAATTAAATACAGAGAACAGAGAGAACCGCAAGCGGTTGAGCTAATACTAAAAACAGTTAGAATAATGTAAACAGTTGTTTGAACAGCTTGCTAATAACCTTTTAGTTGCAAGTTAGCTTTTTAGAGTAGATGCAAATTGTTTAAGACGGCGACAATAATGAACGACACTTAAACTTAAACATTTTTCTATACTCCCGTTTAAAATATTCGTTACATAAAGTTTATTTTGTTGCTTCTACTATCCACATTAATGCATATGCGGTAGATAAATATTGTTTTGAACTTTTCACTTTTAATCCTGCTTTAGTAAATGCTTTTGCATATTCAGTGGTAGGAATATAGTCACCAATTAATACGGTTCCATTTGGTTTTAATACCCTTGCAATTTCAAAACATGCTTTTTCCTGATCTTCTTTTGGTTCAATATTATGAATACAAAGCAATGACAGAATTACATCAAAAGTATTGTCTTCAAAAGTCAAGCTTCTTGCATCCTCGTTTCTTACTTCTATTTTATCTTCTACACCTTCTAAAGTTGCATTTTCTAACGTCTTTTTTATAGAATTATCCGAAAGGTCTTTGCTACTCCAGATATCTATTCCAATTGATTTTCCCGTTGTTAAATACTTCGCCGCTCCATTCATTAAAAGCCCTTGTCCAGTTCCAATATCCAATACAGTTTCATTTCCTGTCCACTTAATTTTTGAAAGCATTAAATCTTTCGTTCTGTATTTGCCTTTAAGTCCATAAGCAAACATTGCAATTCCTAACAAGAAAAAAATGATACCGGCAAAGAGTATTAAATAACTTATATAATGTACAAAAATATTTACTATATACAAATTAATTGAAACTCCAATCCCAATAACTATAGCACCAAAAAGTATAAGATTGCGCATAATACCTGGCGCATCAATGCCATAATTTACTTTGTTCATATTATTACATTTTATTATTGTTTATATAAACCATTCCAGCAAATCAGCAGGAGTAAAACTGCTTTTGGTAGCAGCATTCAGGTCGTTTACAATTCTACCATCCTGTAGGCGAAGTAGTCGGTTGCCATACTGATGCGCATCTTTTAAATTATGGGTAATAAAGATGGCAGTAAGATTTAACTGTTGAATAATCTTTTCTGCAGCTTGTAAAATAGTATGAGCCGTTTTAGGGTCCAATGCTGCAGTAGGTTCATCCAGTAGCAATACTTCGGTAGTATCCATTACACTCATCAATAAAGTAAGTGCCTGTCTTTGTCCGCCCGATAAAGTACCCATAGGTTGGTTTATCTTATGCTCCAGTCCCATATCCAGTATCGATATTTTATCTTGAACCGTCTTTTTAAACTGTTCCGATATGCCTACCGAAAGCATTTTAGATTGTGTACGAAGCGCAGCTAATCTAAAGTTTTCTATAATACTCAAATTAGGAGCAGTGCCACTCAATGGGTTCTGAAACACCCTCGAAATCCATTCGCTACGTTTATATTCGGGTATATCAGTTACTTCTTTATCGTTGATTAATATAGTACCTGATGTAGACTTTTCTGCTCCCGAAATAATATTCATTAAAGTACTCTTACCGCTACCATTAGCCCCAATAATTACTACAAACTCTTTCGCCTCTATGGTAATATTGATATCTTTCAGTGCAGCTACTTCATTCAGTTTACCAGCATTGAATACCTTATTTATATTGTTTAATGCTATCATTTTTTAATGCTGGTAAATCGGGTGATGGAAACAATAATCAGTACAAAAGCAGCAGTAATAAACTTCAGCAACTTAGGATCAATACCCAGGGTAAGTGCAAATGCCAGTACCTGCTGAAAAATAACACAGCCGATTGCTACCAACGCCAACTGTAAAATGATATTATTGATAGCAAATTTCTGTATAATGGTATCGGCAATTAATACGGAACCAAGTCCGGTAATTACAATACCTATACCCATATTAATGTCGGTATAGTTTTGATATTGTGCCACCAGATAGCCACTTGTTGCTGTAAGAGAATTAGCAATGGCCAACCCTATAATCTTCATCGTATCATTATTAATACCCAATGCTTTCGTCATAGAAGGACTATCGCCAACAGCACGCATACTAAGACCAAAATCTGTTTTAAGGATATAAGCAATACTGAATATAATGATGAGTGCAAGCAACAGAATAATGGATAGTTGCTGATAGTTTTCGTTCAAAAAAACTGGAAGAGTAGTAAAGATTGTTTTTACATTTAATAAAGGAACGTTGGAACGACCTAATAAAGTAAGATTGAGCGAATACAGTGCCGTCATAACCAGTATACCCGACAATAAAGCATCTATCTTTAGCTTGGTATGAATGATACCGGTAATAGTACCAGCAAGTGCACCTGCAATCATTACAATGGGTAAAGTAAGTACCGGATGTAAACCTTTGGTAATACAGATAGCAGTAATTACAGCACCCAGGGTATAGCTACCATCAGTAGTAATATCGGGAATATGAAAAATCTTCATCGAGATAAAGATTCCGGTAGCCATTGCTGCCAGACATAATCCCAGTATAAGTGCGGTGATATAAAAATCGAACATTTATAGTATTGCTTCGTAAGTAGATGGAATGTTAATATTAAACATCTTAGCAGCGGCTGCATTATACACATGCTTGTGCAAGCTTACCTTCTGCCATTGAAGATCTTTAGTCGATTTGGTTTGAAGATAGATAGCCGCTTGTTCGCCCGCCTGAAATCCCCATTGATACATATCGGCACCATAAGCTGCAACGGCACCCCTTGCTACTAATCCTGCCTCGCTGGATATGATGGGCACTTTAGCATTGTTGCAGGACTTTACAATCGTTTCGAAAGAAGCAAAAACAGTATTGTCGGGGTTGGCAAAGAATACATCAATATTATTGGTCAATAAAGACTGTGCCACCAGTTGCACTTCGGCACTATTGCTAACCGATAATGCCTTTACTTCTATACCCAGTTTGGTAGCTAATTCTTTTATATGTGCCAAAGCATCTACCGATTGTGGCTCAGACTGATTGTACAACATGCCTACTTTTAAAGTAGCTCCTTTAGCATGAATCAGTTGTTTTATCAGCGCAAAAGAAGTATCTATATAATCAAGTGTCTCGCCCACTCCAAAAAGGTTGGCAGGTGCTGTTCCTTTATTATCCGTCAGTTTCATTCTATCGGGGGTAGGAGATACCATCATAAAAACCGGAATAGTTTTTGTTTGCTGCACGGCCGTAGTAGTAGCAATGGATGGGTTGGTACCAATCAGATCTACCTTTTCGCTGATAAAGTATTTTACTATCTGATTCAATGCCGGAATATCTCCTTGCGCATTACGGTAAAGCACTTTTATAGTTTTTGCACTGTCCGAAAATCCTTTTTGTTTTAGCGCATCAAAGAAACCCTTCTTGGCTTGTGCAATGGTATTGTCTTCAAAAGCATCGGCAAAGGCAACGGTAGGAATGCCGGTTTGTTTATTGCTGTTGCAGCACATTATTAATATGGATAGAAGTAATATCCCTAAAATATTTTTCATGTTGTAATTGTTCTGTTTTACAAATATGAGATAACAATGGCGAATAAAAGATGTTTAGGGCAGGAAAAAAATAATATAGCTTAACCCAATATTAAGCAATGGACAATATATCACATCGGTGGATACTTAAAACGGATAACATAAATATTGATTACCTGAAAAAAGCAGGAGATAATTTTTATAATAAAAGTTTTAGGTATCCCTTTATTCTTATCCTTACCACATTGAATATTTAAAGTGTACCTCAAAATTCTGCTGTACATCCTCTTGCGCTAAAATGTTGTACGAGGAAGCTCAACTTGCAACATTTATGCGTTTCCGTGCAACAATATACTTCAAAATGCTGTACCTAAAAGCTTGCTGTAATACATTTATCCTCCACAGTACAAACCTGCAAATTCGCCGTACAACATTGCATCTACTAATGCTGTACCTGCAGGGATTCCGTACTATATTTTAAGTGGTAATGTTGTACGCTTAGCACCACGGTACATCATCGCGTTTTAAAGTTGTTTTCTGAACATAATAATGCTGTTATTAATGATAATAATTTATGGATAAAGTATACTAAAACATGGGTGCTTTTCATTTGGATTTTTTATTGTAAATTTTTTCTGCCGTAGAGCCTGTTTAAATTTTGTTTATTAGAATTGCTATAGCTTATTTTTGAACGAAACAAGGCAATTTTTGCAGTCGAAATCGGGTATTTTCGACGAGAAAATTAACGAAGTTGCAGCCAAAAAGAAGCATAGCAAGCTTTTTAAATAGGCTCTTTATTGGGATAAAATAATTATTGGTAGAAATTGCAGAGATACAAACTAAAAGAGGTTGTTTCGGATTAACGAAACAACCTCTTTTACTAATATAATTACAAGTTAATAATCTCTACGAACCTGAAATATTCCATAAATCTGGTGGGTGGTATCAGATACGAACGAACCATTAAACGAACCACTGATAAAGCCTCCTATAGTGGTAGCATAGCTAGTAATATTTACTGCAATATTAGTTGAAGTAATATTATTATTTTTCAGGAATGGATGGTTTATATACAGATTGCTTAGGATATAAGAACCATTGATAACACCTGGAAAATTGAATGATATATTGTTGCTTGCAGATTTGCTACCATAAATAGTGGTAAATGCAGGCAGCACATTTCCTACTAAGAAACCAGTAGTAGAGTCAGGTTGTGTATTGATACTATCCACCGAAGCCCCAGAAACGCTATCGATATAAAAGTAAATAAAACGCTTATTAGGAACGGTAGGATTATTGCCAAATTTGCAGGCTACAATATTACTAAAATTATTTTGTCCGGCATAAACAACTGCATTAGTCCAATGACCTACCGTAGTATCGGTCTGATCCAATACATAATAACTAATTGTATCGGAACTAACGCACATAGGAATGGAAATGCTATAAGCACCATTGATAATTGGGGTTTGATAGCTAAGACCTCTTAAATTGAAATAAATATAACCCGCTGCTAATCCTTTATTGGCACAATTAACAACATTACCATAGATGGTAGCGTTGCCATAAGAACCAAGATTATTTACATATACTACCCCAGCATCGGCAGTGGCACTATTGTATGGTCCTATATTTTGTGTAAATAAAACTGTAGAAGAACAAGATCCGGTACCCATTACTTCGATAGTTAGTGGTTCGCTGAAGGGTACTAAAGAAGCATATACTCCCGAAGTATCGGTAAAGGCATAAATATATGAATTAGTGTATACTCTTTTTACCCTAACTAGTGTTTTAGTAAGAGGATTATTTTTTGTATCTCTAACAGTAGCAGTAAAACGAACTCCGTTGATAGCAGCGCCACAGTTCCAGGTAGCACAATGGGTGATTGTAGCTATAAAATTACCACCCGATTTGATTGCAGTACCTTGTTGATTCCAAAAGCCTGATGACTCATTGAAGCTCCAAAGTTCTACTTTACTGGTAGGAGCATATTGAACCAATGTTGCAGGAATAGGCATAGTAATTACGGCAGATTTAGGGGTATCTATTTGAAGTATTTCTCCACTATTACCGGTTAATTCAATTCCTAGAATTCCAAAACTTTCTATACCCATTTCATTTCCAGCAGTATTTATACCTCTATTAGCACCTGGAAACTGACGACCACCATTGGTTTGGGTAGGATCTATCCAAGATAAAGCTATATGTACATCACCTGTATATTTTGCTCCAGTAGCCTGATTCATTACAGCATTGGGCGGTAATGCAAAAGAGGCTCCGCTTGTTAAAGTAATAATGCCGCCAGTCGTAGAACTGATTATTCCTTCAGGACTCTTTTTCTTTAATTGAATTTCTATATAATGTTTTTGACCCTGACGAGCCATGAAAGTTCTTGCACCATTAAAGTAACCAACATGAGCGGCTGTAACATAAGCTGCATAATCGTTTAAAGGAATATTAGTAAAGCTAAACTCTCCATTTACATTAGTGCTTATAGTAGTGGAAGGACTTTTAACAATAGCATTCGCTACAGGTATACCTGCTTCGTCAATTACTCTACCAACAACAGTAGCCGTGATATTTAAAGTATCGGTTGCAGGAACTACTACCTCTGCATTGAAGGTCTTTTTTACACAAGAATTGAAGGTGATTGCCAATAGCAATACTCCTATACAAAATAACTTAATGCGCATTTTTTATTATGATTTGATGTAATGAACCCAATTAATGACGCCCAAAGTAAGGGAATTTGCTGCAAAATAATATTGGATAACATGGTGTTAACTTTTCATTTTATTTTGTAAGGACTGTCCTTTTATAATATGGAATACTGACTTTTTATTTTAGTGCTTCAATCCTCAGCACTAATTTATAGTTTAGACGTTTATCTATTTCCTGAAAATGAAGGGGATAGAGTAAGTACATTTGCAGGAATATAGTGCTTAGTATTTGCAAGAGACCGCTATTACAGATACTGAAGCTGAATTTATCCAATTGATTTTAAAATAATAATTTGTCTAGTTTTAGCTCCATATCATCAATTTTATTTCGAGTTTTTTTTGCCATACTATTGTTTATGCTCAGCAAAAATGCGAAAGGACAATTGTGTTCAGGAAGCCTTGGAGACCCGGTTGTAAATATTACCTTTGGAACAGGCAACACCAATCCGAGTAACATTCCTGGATTTAATACAGATTATACCTATCTAACTTCCAGTTGCCCGAATGATGGACAGTATACTATTGCCAGTATTTCTCCATCCTGTTATGGTGGTGCATGGTGGACCTTATCGGGCGATCATACACCCAATGATGTGAATGGGAATATGATGATTGTGAATGCCTCTTATAATCCAGGAGATTTTTTTGTAGATACTGTTTCTGGCTTATGTAATGGTGTAACATATGAGTTTGCTGCTTGGTTGCTGAACCTTGTAATAGACCCCAATTCGATACATCCGAACATCACTTTTACGATAGAAACAACTACCGGAACGGTGATACAGCAATATAAGACAGGCGATGTGCCAACCACCGCAGGACCAATCTGGAATCAATATGGTTTCTTTTTTGCTGCCCCGGCAAATAGTGGCAGGATTGTTTTGAGAATGCGGAACAATGCGCCCGGGGGAATTGGAAACGATCTGGTGATAGACGATATAACGTTTCGTCCGTGCGGACCTAAAGTAACAGCAATCAGTTCCACCGGTTTTAATATCATCAATACCTGTGCTGATGATACCACCCATTATACTTTTACGGGTAATGCATCGGCGGGGTTCAATAATATTCATTATCAATGGCAGGTAAGTACCGATAGTGGAAAAAGCTGGAAGGATATTGTTGGCGCTATTACTAATAGCTATACCCTAACGTCTATAACAGCAGGAAATTATCAATATAGGCTAACCGTAGCGGAGGGCACATCAATAAGTATTAATGATTGTAGAATAGCTTCCGATGTAATATCTTTTAATAAGGAAGCATTGCCTCTTGCTGGAATTAAACACCAATATTCTGCTTGTTTTGGCGATTCGGTACATATAAATGCAAATACTGCAAATACCTATCAATGGATAGGCCCATCGTTCTTTTATAATTTCCTTCCGGCATTCACCATAAAGAATTTATCCAATAAAGATTCTGGTTGGTATCGTACCCGAATTGTCTCTAAATCAGGTTGCGTTTCTACTGATTCGTTTTACCTGACTATCAATAAAATTCCTGTTGGTACTGCCATTGGTGATACCAGTATTTGTGAAGGTGAAAGTGTAATACTGAAAGGAAGTGGAGGGACAAACTATTTATGGAAACCTGCTACCAATCTGAATAATCATGCAACAGATTCGATTATAACAATCACTCCACTGGATTCCATTATGTATACTTTGCTGGTGAGTAATGGGGTTTGCTACGACTCTCAAACTGTTCATATAAATGTGTGGAAAAAACCCACCGTAATTGTTGGAAATGCAGGATCTATTCATGAAGGAGAATCAGTTACATTAGATGGTATTATTTCTGGTACAGATTTATTTTATTACTGGAAACCTACTACATTTATTACCAATAATAATTCCCCTAACCCAACGGTTTATCCCGATACCAGTACTACTTATTACTTGGTAGCTACCTCCACCCATAATTGTGGGGTAGCCATTGATAGTGTTTTTATAAAAGTATTTAAACAACTTCATATACCCAATGCTTTCTCGCCAAACGGAGATGGTAAACACGAATTCTGGAAGATAGGTAATAGCTTGTCTTATCCTAAAACAGATGTAATGATTTTTGAACGGGGAGGAACATTATTATATAAAGCTTCGGGCAATTTTGTACAATGGGATGGGAAAGTAAATGGCCAACCATTGCCAATAGGAACCTATTATTATATAATAGATCCACACGAAAATCAGCCTGTATATTCGGGATGGTTGCAGATAGTGAAGTAGGGGTAATACAAAAGTTACCGGTTACCTGTAACAAGAAACTTCTAACTAGAATTAGCTCTTTACCAACTCATCCATTCTGTCTTTAATAATACTTAACGGAGAGGCTAATGCATTCACATACTGGAAATTTCCTTCTCTATTATTATTTATTGAAAGTTGAATAGGACAAGCTTCGCTCTGCACAGCATTTACTTTAAACTCATTCGTTTTATTATCATAGAAAACATAAGGAGCACCAGAGGAACCAAAACGGAAATATCCTTTAATAAGGTATCTTAATCCTTCAAAAATATAGTTGCCACCAAAGCGATCATCGAAACTACCATGATGATCGAGGAAGCCTTCTATCTGCGCTTTATTGACCAGTCTTCCCAGAAAACCACCCGGAGAACTTTGCAAACAATAGTAATTACGTTGATCATCGTCGAGTACCTCATAGTTTACATCAATAGTAGGTAGCGCATCAATAATTTCCTGATTGGTATTTACAATTTTATACAAGGCAATATCGGCAGAATAAAACGCTTCTACCAGCTTCAGTTCTATCAAAAATGTATGACGGTTCAGTTGTGCTTCCTGCAAGTAAGTGGTAGCATCAAACTGACTGGTTAAAGTCTGACTACCATAAAACTGTGGCTCTTTAAACTGCGCAATAAGATAAGGAGTACAAATATTTCTTTCGGTAAAGGTTACCCAGCGGGTATCGAAAGGAATGCTTTTTATAGTGTTGGCAATTGTTTGTACATCAGGTTGATTTACAATGTTGATATAGCGCTTTTGTGTAGCATTATCCAATAGATAACATTGATTAAATAATTGTACCTGCACAGGATTCAGTAAAGGCATTAACTCCTGCTGAAAAATATTTTCTGGTATAGATTTTATCAGCACTGCTTCGGAGCGAAGATTATGGGCTACTGATAATACATAACCATTACCTATATGAAAAGCAGAAATATTATTATCAAACTGGCGACGATGAGGTTCCGTAGGATTGTGAATCCACATTATTCTAAATAAAGGAGAAGTCTGTTCGTTGGTTAAAGCCAGTTTCTTGCTAATCATGTTTCTGTGTTTAATTGCACTATGGTATAATTATCAAATTGATTATCCGTATTTGTATTCATTAGCAAATTATCCAATCAGCTAATTAGCTAATTAAACCCTTGCTTTCCAAGGAATTTCTTCCACTCTTTGCTGATGTCCTATATATCTTGCCAGTACAAAAAGGTAGTCGCTCAAACGGTTCAGGTATTTAATTACCAAAGGCTCTACAAAAGTATCCTGATGGTAAAGGAGCACCACATTTCGTTCGGCTCTTCTACAAACACAACGAGCAACATGCGCATTGGAAACAGCAATACTACCTCCGGGAATAATGAAGCTTTTCATTTCAGGAAGTACTTCATTCATGGTATCTATTTCCTTTTCAAGCAGTACAATATCTTCCTCTTTTAAATCGGGAATCTTCATTGCTGTTTCCTTATCCGGATCACAGGCAAGGGAAGCTCCAACCGTAAAAAGTCTATCCTGAACTTCTCTCAATAGAGTAATAGTATGCGCATCAGCAAAGCTATCAGCCACAAGACCTATGTAGCTATTCAGTTCATCCACTGTGCCGTAGCTTTCTATACGAATATGACTCTTAGGAACTTTGGTACCGCCAATAAGCGATGTGTTGCCGGCATCTCCGGACTTGGTGTAGATTTTAAATGACATTTAGTTCTTGTTATCGCTTTCTATGTGACCGTCTCTAAGACGAATTATTCTTTTTGCGTAACGGGCAATATCTTCTTCATGTGTTACCAGCACTACTGTATTTCCTGCATCATGTAATTTGCTGAATATGTCCATTACTTCAATCGAAGTTTTACTATCCAGATTACCCGTTGGTTCATCTGCCAATAGAATAGAAGGATTATTGACCAATGCACGGGCAATAGCTACCCGCTGAATCTGACCACCACTTAACTCGTTGGATTTATGATGACTTCTATCCTGCAAGCCTACTTGTCTTAATGCTTCTTCCGCTCTTTCATTCCGTTCTTTTTTCCCAACACCAGCATACACTAGAGGAAGTGCAACATTTTCTAAAGCATTCAAACGTGGCAATAGATTAAACTGTTGAAATACGAATCCGATTTCTTTATTTCTTACTGTAGCAAGATCATCATCGGGCATTCTACTCACATCTTTATTATTCAGAATATACCGGCCTCCAGTAGGCGAATCCAGACATCCCAGAATATTCATCAGCGTACTCTTGCCACTTCCTGATGGACCCATAAGCGCAACGTATTCGTTCTTCTCTATCTGTAAAGAAATTCCTTTCAATACTTTTAGTGCCTCACCACCCATGAAGTAACTTTTCTGAATATCTTCCAATGCTATCAATGCCGACATATAACTATGTTTTAGCGGTTATTTCTTAATTACCTTCGGCACTTTAAAGAAAGTGTCGTCTTTAACGGGCGAATTTTTCAATGCTTCCGTTCTGTCTATACTACCCTGAATTACATCTTCCCGAAGTACATTTACAGCATCGCCCATATGTTGTAATGGTTCAACGCCTGTGGTATCTACTTCCTGTAATTTTTCTACAAAAGCAATCATACCCTGTAAATCGTTTTTGAACGCTTTTGTTTCTTCATCAGTAAAACTAAGCCTCGAAAGGTTAGCCAGATGTTGTATCATTTGTTCTGTAACTTCCATAACAACAAAAATATGTGTTTGATGTTTAGCAGGGAGTAAAAAATGATAAAGGTGCTAAAAAGTATTTTTAGTGGTTACGGAATGGAAATAATTAATATTTTTTAAGAAGGAGTCATTTAATATAGGTCAGAGTGTGTTCCTGTTCTCGATAGTGTTATTAACATCTCATCTTCATCTATTAACCATAATAATAACCAATCAGGTTGAATATGACACTCCCAAAAACCCTTGTAGTTACCCGTTAATTTGTGGGGATTAAATTTTGAATTAACAGTTCCATCCTTTTCAAGTTGTGCGAAAAGGATATTTATTAGATTTAATTTGTAACCCAGTCTTTTACATAACTTATAATCTTTCTTAAACTGATTAGTAGTTGCTATTTGGTACATCTTATTGATTTAAGAATGATACCAAATCGTTTAAGTTATTGTGTTTAGTTGACTTTCCTTTTTTAGCTTCGTCCATAGCTTTTTTAGTAACAGGATTAGGCTCCTTGATCACTTTAGCAAATGGTAATGTTTCGATCAATTCAACAAATTTTTTACCTTGAATAGTAGAAGTATCAATCTCAACGTAAGTCATTACTTTAATTTTTATTCTTACAAAAGTAACTATAGATTTGATTAAATAATATAATTGTTAGAGTCTACTTTGAATTCATTTTTCAAACAAACCTGTTTTCTAACACCTTAATACAATTTACAGCCTCACTCCCTACATTTGCCACATGCAAAAGAAACTTTTCTTACTCGATGCTTATGCCTTGATATTTCGCGCTTATTATGCCCTCATGCGTAATCCACGTATTACTTCGAAAGGAAGAAATACCAATGCACAATTCGGGTTTACCAATACATTAATTGAACTGATTAATAAAGAGAAGCCTACACACATTGCGGTATGTTTCGATATAGGAGGATCGGTAGCAAGAGAAACAGATTATGCAGATTATAAAGCTAACCGACAGGAGACACCTGAAGATCTGATAGCTGCTGTTCCTGATATTAAAAAGATTATTGAAGGATTTAATATACCCGTTATAGGTATTGAAGGCTTTGAGGCGGATGATGTAATTGGTACGCTTGCGTGGGAAGCACACGATGCTGGCTATGAAGTATTTATGGTTACACCAGATAAAGATTATGGACAGCTGGTACGCGATGGTATCAACATTTATAAACCTGCCTATCAAGGGGGTGATGTAGAAATAATGGGTCCTAAGGAAGTTTGTGAAAAATGGGATATACAAAGAGTAGATCAGGTAATTGATATTCTTGGTTTAATGGGCGATGCAGTAGATAATATTCCTGGTATTGCAGGTGTAGGAGAGAAGACTGCTGCCAAACTATTGAAGGAATATGATACCCTTGAAAATGTACTGGCGAATGCAGATAAAATTAAAGGAGCTCTGGGCGAAAAAGTAAGAGCGGGTGTTGCCAACGCCATCATGAGTAAAAGACTGGCGACTATTATTACCAATGTTCCAGTAGAGTTTCATGAAGAGAACTTTCGCTTGAAAGAGATGAACAAGGAAGCACTGAAAGAAGTGTTTACCGATCTTGAATTCAGGGTACTTGCCAAGAGAATATTAGGAGAGGAAATACAGATCACTCAAGCTACCGGAGTCAATGTGCAAACCGATTTGTTTGGTAATATAGTAGAAACTAAAGGAGAACAAAGAGCAAAGCCACAGGAGGCCACTACAGAAGAAACTGCTCCTGTAAGGATGGATCCTTTGAAGAATATTAATGATACAGCACATGAATATCATTTAATAGATACCCCTGAAAAAATACAGGAACTGATTGCTAAGTTGATGGATCAAAAAGAAGTATGTTTTGATACAGAAACTACTGGTCTCGATGCTAATCAGGCAGAGATTGTAGGGATGAGTTTTGCTTGCAAAGAACATGAAGCATACTATGTTCCTTGTCCGGCTAACAGGGCAGAAACAATGGCTATTCTTCAACTATTCGAGCCTTTATTCAGCAATCCTAATATTACCTGGATAGGACAGAATCTGAAGTACGATATGCTTCTGTTGAAATGGTATGATATAGAACTGAAAGGCAACATATACGATACCATGCTGGTACACTATGTAGTAGAGCCAGAAGGTAAGCGTAGCATGGATTTGCTGAGTACACAATATCTTGGATATGAGCCTGTACACATTGCCGACCTGATAGGTAAGAAAGGTAAGACACAAGGCACTATGAGAGATGTGGAAGCAGAGAAAATAAAGGACTATGCTGCCGAAGATGCTGATATTACTTTACAGTTAAAACATGTACTGCATCCGCTCTTAAAAGAACGTGAAGTGGAACGTGTATTCTATGAAGTAGAAAACCCTTTGGTAAAGGTGCTTACCCAGATGGAATACGAAGGGATAAAGGTGGATGAACAGTTCCTGAAAGCCTATAGTGTAGAGCTGGAGAAAGATGCTAAGACTGCAGAAGAAAGTGTGTATGCTCAGGCGGGTGTGCGGTTTAATCTGGCTTCACCAAAACAGTTAGGCGAAGTATTGTTTGATAAACTAAAGCTGGATCCTTCGGCTAAGAAAACCAAGACCGGACAGTATCAGACAGGGGAAGATGTGCTACAGAAATTGGCTGTTAAAGGACATACCATTGTTGAAGATATTCTTACTTTCAGAGAGCTGACTAAACTAAAGTCTACCTATGTGGATGCTTTGCCGGAAATGATTAATCCAAAGACGGGCAGGGTGCATACTTCTTATGCCCAAGCAGTGGCGGTAACGGGTAGATTGAGTAGCAATAATCCCAACTTACAAAATATACCAATCCGTACCGATAAGGGTAAAGAAATCCGTAAGGCTTTCATTCCTCGTTCCGAAGGAAGGATACTGGTAAGTGCCGATTATTCACAGATTGAACTAAGAATAGTAGCAGCCATAAGTGGCGATCCTAATATGTGCGAAGCTTTCCGTCAGGGGAAAGATATTCATACTGCCACTGCAGCCAAAGTATATAACGTTCCTGATGAAGAAGTAACTAAGGAAATGAGGTACAAAGCCAAGAGTGTAAACTTTGGAATTATCTATGGTCAGGGCGCGTTTGGACTGGCAGACAACTTAGGTATTTCCCGTACGGAAGCCAAGGAAATAATAGATAATTATAAGCGTGAGTTTACTGGTATTCAACAGTACATGGATGATACCATCAAGTTTGCTAAAGAGCAAGGGTATGTAGAAACTTTGATGGGTAGAAAGCGCTGGTTGAGAGATATTAATTCCAGCAACTTTACTGTAAGAGGTTTTGCTGAAAGGAATGCTATTAATTCTCCTATACAAGGTACCGCTGCCGATATGATTAAGCTGGCAATGATTAAAATTCATGCGGCTATGCAGCAAGAAAAATTCGAATCAAAGATGATTTTGCAGGTACATGATGAACTGGTATTTGATGTGGTAGAATCTGAACTGGAAATACTTAAACCATTGATACTGGATAATATGCGCAATGCATTATTGTTACCGAATGACGTACCGGTAGAAGCAGAACTGGGGTCGGGTGCAAACTGGCTGGTAGCACACTAAGAACCAATGTAATAAAATGTGATAATTTGATATTTTGCTGATTAGCTAATGAATAAAGGAGGAATAAGACAGAAACGTTTATTAGAATTATACTAGATAAAGAGTAGGAACATGCATTCATAAAATTAAACGATGTATTACTCACGATTCACGACTCAGGAACTCAGGTAATACGACTCATAAAGACGGCCGGATATTTATCCGGCCGCTGAAAAAAACCACCCTAATGCTAACCCAAACCAAAACTTGTCTCTTATTGAATAGTAACTGTTTTAGGAGCTACTGTTAATGTCTCTTTCTTAGGTAATAAAAGTTTCAATACACCATCTTCGTATTTAGCTTCAATCTTATCGGTATTGATAGCATCATCTATGGTAAAGGTTCTTTTAAAGCTCTTAAACTTAAACTCCCTTCTTACGGTTTTGTAATCTGCATCCGCCGTTACTTCTTTTTGCTCATAGCCAATAGTCAGTAAGCCCTTGTCCAGTTCCACTTTAAAGTCTTCTTTCTTTCTACCCGGAGCAAGTACTTCCAGATGATAGGCCTCTTTAGTTTCATGAATGTTTACAGGAACGGTGTGCCAGTTGTTGTGATTGTGGTTTTCCAAAGTAGGAAAGCCATTTAATAACTCATCAAATACATGATTGATGTTTCCGAGATTTCTTTTTACGATTGTCATAACTATTAATTTTTATTTGTTTACAATGTTGTTTGACTAGTATAGTGTCAAACTTTGTACCAAATCAATATTAGCCTTTTAGAAATCAAAACACATGCCATAATGACGCATTTTAAACAATTAATGTGACATTATTTCCGAATATTGAACTTAAAGCGACAATTATGAGCTACAATCTAACGTAAAAATTAATTTTGACGATTAAATTTAAATATATAAATCCAACAAAAGACCAAACAGCTTGCGGTTCTCAGATTATCCCTCTGTATTACAAAATAAATCTCCGTGATACGCTGTGTCATCGGTGACTTTGTGGTTAAATGTTCTGTATTCCAAACAACTTGCTGTTCTCTGTGTATTCCTCTGTATTACAAAATCTCCTCTGTGTTTCTCTGTGACACCAGTGGCTCCTATGTTTGCTTTTTTATAAAAATGAGGGATTTTATTCAATAAATATTACCATATTAATTTTGCAGTTTTAAGTGAAAAAGGGGTGAGAGTAAATATGTGGCTAAACAACTTTCATAGTATGTT
>Ga0208259_1000127_pt1 | contig 28646 bp, 30 predicted proteins | sample CryBogCBH22May08_FD_184618 | JGI IMG/M metagenome (GOLD analysis project Ga0208259, IMG submission 184618) | Freshwater microbial communities from Crystal Bog, Wisconsin, USA - CBH22May08 (SPAdes) | ecosystem: Environmental > Aquatic > Freshwater > Lake | place: Crystal Bog, Wisconsin, USA... | reverse complement strand
AATACTTTATACCATAGAGGTCTCACAAACGTCGGTCAACGCAAAAGTATACCGCCATGCCCCATTGACAGGTTTCAAATTTGGGCTTTTTTTAGGGGGCATTGCGGATACTTTTATAAAAGTTAGCATCAAGTTAAGCTAACAAACCTAATTTTAAAAAAGAAATGAAAAAGAGTTTATTATCAGTATTTGTAATTATTTCAGTTAATGTTTTTGGACAAACTTGTCATGGTATAGATAATCAAATTACAAATAAAATGCCTGACATTGATACAACATTAAAAGTGATTTATGCAGATACATTAAACAACGTAGATTTACCTGCTTGTTTCTTAAATGGAAAATTTGTGAACATGTCATTATTAGAGACATTGAATCCAAATTTAATTGAAACTATAAATTTAATAAAAGGTGATGTTGTAATTGATTCAATTCTATATAAAGGACAACTTAAAATCATCACAAAAAGCAATTATACTCCTAAAATAATCTCGCTACAGAAGTTAAAAGAAAAGTATACTGATTTTAAAAATAAATCAGTAGTATTTATGTTAAATGGTACTATAATAAACGCTGATTATAATAAATACATATTAGATGAGAATTATATTCTTAGAATCATTATTGACAAAGTTGTTAACGATAAAGAGCTGATTAATTTGGGGCTTATAAAGTTATTGACTAAGACTAAGACAAATATAGATGACTTAGGTAAAATACATTTAAGGTAATAAATGCTTAATATCAACCTGCTGCTAACAGGGGTATTTAGCAATAGCAGGGGAGACGGAATAAACTCAGCTTTAGTTCTTTCTTTTGGCTTCAGTTTGGGGCTGACGTAACATCTTTGAACATCAGTTATTATATTTGGCTTTTGGAACAGTATTGAGCTTTGGTTATCAGCGGACGAGGATTCTTGACCTGCCATTGCGACACCTGTCCGTTGGGCGTGAGATTAAGTAACATGTGTATATTTAAGGAGGGGAAATAGACCATTAATTTTAGCTGTAATCTCGTTTATCCCCCTAAATTTTTACCAAAACATAAAAAAAAATGTTATTTTGAAATCTGAATATAATTTCCGCTTACTTTTGCGCTCCTTTCACAAATAGTGGTATGGTGTCCACTATAGAGAGATAAAAATATTAGGTAATAAGAAGTAAAACATTTTAAGCATGAAACAAACATTCCAACCACATAAGAAAAGACGTAAGACAGTTCACGGTTTTAGAAAACGTATGGAATCTGCAAATGGCCGTAAAGTATTAGCTGCACGTCGTTTTAAAGGCCGTAAGAAGCTAACTGTATCGGACGAGAAAGGTTTGAAATAGTATTTTCAAATTTTTAATATAATTGAATAGCTTCACTCAGGTGGAGCTATTTTTGTTTGACTGATGAACAACAATAATTCATATGGAAAGAAAGAAAAGCTGAAAAGCCGCAAACTGCTGGGTACAGTTTTTGGGGCAGGAAAGTCGTTCCTGAACTTTCCGGTGAAAGTATCTTTTCAGCTATTAGAACAACCGCTGGACTTCCCTGTAAAAGCCGGCGTGGGAGTAAGTTCCCGTTACTTTAAACGAGCAGTAGACAGAAATAGAGTGAAAAGATTGTTGCGGGAAACCTACCGTTTAAACAAGAACCCCTTGATACAATATTGTACGGAAAATAACCTTCAGCTGGCCGTTTTCTTCCTGTATGTAGATAAACAATTGCCGGAATTTGAAGCCCTTCAAACTATCATGCAAGCAGCATTGAAAAGGCTTGTAACGCAGTTGGGGAAAAGGCAAGGAGGCAAAGAGGCAATAGGCAAAGAGTAATTGAAGACACAAAGGCACAAAGAAATACAAATACAAAGCAAAGAGGCAATAGGCAAGGAGGCAATAGTAAATACAAGGGTTTTTCGGCAGGAAGTAAAGCTTTGTCTTTTGGATGATAATTGTATTTCATTTTCAAATTTTCAAATTGTATTCTCCTGTATTCTATCTCCTATCTCCTATATTCAATCTCCTAACTCCTAATTTAGAATTTGATTGTTGTTGTTTTTTCCAGTTTATTACCCATGCTACCACATCGTTATAGCTTTCTATCCCTTTCTCCAGTCCATTCATTCTTAAATACAAATCATAGGCATTCGATATAGTTTGTGATTGCTTGAATGCTTCTTTTTTAAAGAAGTTGTGGATATAGAGTAAATCGCTTTTTACTTCCTTGTTCATCTTTTCTGATCCATCGGGATAGGTATTTCTCAAATACAATTCCATCCGTGTATATCGGTATAAATCCATCAGTGCTGAATACCGTAAATATACATTGGAAGACTTTTCCGATACTACAAAAGCAACAAAACTGGCTTCGCTTTCATCGGCATATCCTATCTGATGTGCTGCTTCGTGACAGGCAATAAAAGGAATCATTATTCTGGGCAAATCTGTCCTTACCTGTGCTTCTCCGGTAAAAGGATTGTAATAGCCCGTATAGCCAATCCAAGATGACCACGGCGTAAATAGACTGCTTTTTATCAATGGGTGTTTATAAAATAGAAATGGATAATCTATCGTAGCATTATTATATTCATTAAATGCAATTGTATAAATGTTGTTTAAAGAAGTATCCTTTAATGGAAATGAGTCTAATTGCAATCTGCAGGTATTTAATTCCTGAATCAGATCCTGTGATAATTCGCAAAGTTCTTCGGTACTGTAGGGTAGGGGAGACACTTTAAGCTGATATCCTATACCTTTTCGGGAATAATTGAGTCCCCAAAGGAGCATGAATGCAATATAAATGGTCAATACAAAATGGGTAAAGTTGACAAGTCCATTTCCCAAAATAGCGGCTTTTTGATGTGTTTTGAAGAAACCAATACCGAATCGGATAAATTTTAACAGAACGTAAAATCCAGCAACAAAATAAATACAATCCCCTATACTAATTGATGAAATCTGACAAAAAGCTCTTAAAAAGCAAGAAATTCTGGGATAAAGCCCTATGGAATAGTATTTTTCTATTAAACTAGGAAAATAGGTACATAAATGAACCGTAAAGGCCAATAATAAAGGGTAAATAAGGCTCTTTACAGAAGTGGTAATATTTAATTTCGAACTTTTCAATGTTACAAAAGAAGGAAAATACCTAGAATAGAACGAAGATTTTTTGCTATTCGGATTGATAACCTTACTTTTGCCGACCCCAAAATTCGAGGTCATGAATAGTAAAAAGGAATTTGAAATTCCATTTGTAGGGTTAAAGCCGGGTATTCATGTATTTGAATATAGAATAGAGGATAAGTTCTTTAAGGATTACGATGAACAGGATTTTACAGAATGCGATGTAAATGTCAAACTTACTTTGGATAAGAAACAAGGTTTCTTTCAATTAAGATTTGATATTGATGGTTCGGTTAGAGTGGTTTGTGACAAGTGTGGTAATACCATATTGAAAAATCTTTGGGATGAATTTAATATCATTGTAAAGATGGTTACCGATCACGAAACTATGAATGATCAGGAAGAAGATCCCGATATTTATTATATTAGTCACACAGAAAGTCACTTGAATATTGGTGATTGGATTTTTGAGTTTGTAAATCTTAGCATTCCATTACAGAAACGATGCAAAGACGAAGAATTTGGAGGTGATTTATGTAATAAGGATGTTTTAGCGAGATTAAAAACAATGGAAGAAGAAGCCCAGAAAGACATTAAAATTAATAATGTTTGGAAAGGATTGGATAAGTTTAAAGATTTAGAGTAAAGAGTTTTAGTATTATATATTTAATTAAATAAAAATTTGAGTTATGCCAAATCCAAAGCGCAGACATTCTCAACAACGTAGTGCAAAAAGACGTACGCACTATTTGGCAGAAGAAGTTACACTGAGCAAAGACACAACGACTGGTGAAACACACGTACGCCATCGTGCACACGTAAGTGAAGGTAAGTTGTATTACAAAGGAAAAGTAGTTGCTGAAAAAGCACCTTTAAGATCATAGTAGTTGCTAAAAGGTAAATATTGTTATGCCCATGCAGATTAAAATTGGATTAGATATGATGGGTGGAGATTTTGCTCCACTTGAAGCTGTAAAAGGCTTACAACAATTCTTATCCGATGCTGCAAACGGTCATGTAACAGTATTTGCAATTGGTGATGAGGCTATATTGCAGCCGTTATTTGTGGAGCATAATATTCCTGATTCTGTTAGGATTATTCATGCTCCTGAAATAATTGGGTACCATGAATCTCCAACAAGAGCATTAAAAGAAAAAACTAAAAGTTCGATAGCGGTTGGTTTTTACATGCTTTCTTCAGGTAAGATTGATGCTTTTATGAGCGCAGGCAACACTGGAGCAATGTTGGTAGGTACAATGTATAGCATCAAAACGATTGAAGGAGTATTAAGACCTACCATTCCAACTGTTATTCCAAAATTAAATGGTGCTACTGGTTTGTTACTGGATGTTGGCTTAAATTCCGACTGTAAACCAGAACATTTAAATCAGTTTGCATTATTAGGTAGTCTGTATTGTCAGTATATTTTAAACAAAGACAACCCCAAAATTGGTTTGATTAATGTAGGTGAAGAAGAAGGTAAAGGAAATAATCTTGCTCAATCCACCTATCCTTTATTAAAAGAAAATTCTCAAATAAACTTTATTGGGAATGTTGAAGGCAGGGATCTATTCATAGATAAAGCCGATGTAGTAGTATGTGATGGTTTCACCGGAAATATCATTCTTAAATTAGCAGAAAGTTTTTACGATATAGCTAAAAGTCGTGGAGTTCACGAAGATCCATATTTCAATAGATTTCACTACGAAGGTTATGGAGGTACTCCTGTACTTGGAGTATCAAAGCCGGTAATAATTGGACACGGAATAAGTAGTGCAGTTGCCTTTGTAAATATGATGCATACAGCCATCCTCATGGTTGAAACTGATTTATGCAGCAAAATCCAATCTAGTTTTTCTACTTTATAGTAGTATAATTTTGTTTTTTAACATTTATTTTGCAGATATGATGAATGTCATTATTTGTGAATAAAAAGGAGCGTACCTTGCTGTCCGAAAATAATCGTTAAGCTTATTAACAATTAAAACGCTCACTATATGAAAAAGATTTTAATTCCCACAGATTTTACGCATGTTGCATACAATTCAACTCACTATGGTTTAGATTTTGCAAAACAAATTCATGCAGAAAAGGTAATATTATTCAATGCATTTCAGGCTCCAGTCAATGTTAGTCCAGATCCGATGGTCCCATCAATTGAGTCATTTGACTTTGATGCCCTGAAAAAAGCCAGTCAGGAAAGTTTACAGATTTTCAAGCAAAACGTAGTTCAACAGAATCCAGGGAAAGCTACTGTAGAAACTATATCTGAATGTTGTACACTTACAACTGATATAGATACTATAGCTAAAGAAAATGAAGTGGATCTTATTATTATGGGAATTACTGGAAAGGGTTCCTTATCTGAAGTTTTTGTAGGAAGTAATACTATACAAGTAAGTAAAAACACTAAAACTCCTGTATTAATAATTCCACCTGAAAGCACTTATAAGATAATAAAGCAAATATTATGGGTTAGTGATTATAAAGACGTGGAGAGTGGAACTCCTCGTGAAGAAATTACTACTTTATTAGAAGCAACCGGTGCATCATTGGTTGTATTGCATGTGGATGAAGAATATAAAGATCTGGTAGATGATATTTATGCTTCTGAAAAAGAATCAATAGCTACTATGTTCGGCGATTTTACAGTAGAATTCTTTACAGCACATAATTCCGATTTTCTAGAGGCTGTTAGTGAATTTGCTAAACTTAAACAAGTAGACTTAGTAGTGGTAGTTCCTAAAGTACATTTCTTTCCAGAAAAGGTATTCCATCAAAGCTATAGTAAAAGCCTGGCATTCCACACAGACTTACCCCTAATGTTGATTAGACAAAAATAGAATCTTATTTAAATAATATGTAAAGGTGGGTAGTAATGTTTAAACTTTACTACTCACCTTTTTTATGATGAAAGCTTTATGCTTGTGGTGTAGGTCCTCCAAAATGGAATGGCATTTCAACTTGTTCCATATCTTGTATGGTACCATGAGCAGACTCAAAACGCTGTACATTCTCTGCCAAAGCTTTCATGAATCTTTTTGCATGCATTGGTGTAAGAATAATTCGATTCTTTACCTTACTCTTAGGAGTACCTGGCATTACATTTACGAAATCTACAACAAATTCTGAATGACTGTGGGTGATAATAGCTAGATTGGCATAGGTGCCTTCTGCTACTTCTTCACTTATTTCTATATTAATCTGATTATTGTTTTGTACTTCTGACATATTTATATTTTTAGCAAATTTAGTAGCAATAAATTAATAATTGTTGGAAAATAATCATGATTAGAAAACACTTAAGAAAACAGGACAACATGCGTATGCCTACTAAACAATTAAAAATGTATTTTCGCTGCTAATACAATAAATATGCTTCCAAATTATTTACAGGATTTATTCAAGAATCAGGAATACGATAGCAAAAATTTCTTTTTAATTGCAGGCCCTTGTGTTGTTGAAGGGGAAGAACTGGTAATGGAAGTTGCCGACAAAGTTTCAGTCATCTGCAAACGCCTTGGTATTCCTTATATTTTTAAAGCAAGTTATAGAAAGGCTAACCGAACCAGTGCTTCGTCTTTTACTGGATTAGGCGATGATTTAGGGTTGGGACTGATTAAAAAAGTAGGTACCACTTATAATCTACCAACTATTACAGATGTTCATGCATATGATGAATGTGCAGAAGCTGCTAAGTTTGTAGATGCACTTCAGATACCTGCTTTCCTTTGTCGCCAGACCGATTTATTACTTGCTGCTGCTGATACTGGCAGAATTATCAACGTTAAAAAAGGCCAGTTCGTAAGTGGTGATGCGATGAAGTTTGCCGTAGAGAAAATCCGTAAAGCAGGTAATGATAAAGTAATGCTGACAGAACGTGGTACTACTTTTGGTTATCAGGATTTAGTAGTGGATTATAGAAATATACCTGCTATGCAAGCCCATGGAGTACCGGTGGTAATGGATTGTACCCATAGTTTACAACAACCCAATCAAACCAGTGGCGTTACCGGTGGCAATCCTCAATTAATAGGAACCATTTCTAAGGCTGCTATTGCTACAGGGGCAGAAGGTTTGTTTATAGAAACGCATCCTAATCCTGCTGTTGCAAAAAGCGATGGTGCCAATATGCTTCCTTTACATTTGTTAGAGAATCTGTTAGAGCAGCTTGTAAGAATCAGAAAGTCTGTAATATAACAGTATGTATTTAATACACGAAAGCGTTATCTTACAAAAACATGACGAATGTTAGTTATAATACAAAATCACTCCTTTACTTTTGCACTCGATTAAAATTAAATCAATTAATAAAAATTTAGTTATGAAAATTACAGTAGTAGGCGCAGGTGCAGTAGGTGCAACAACCGCCGATAACATTGCTCGTGCGGGATTAGCTGACGAATTAGTAATTCTGGATATTAAAGAAGGTTTTGCCGAAGGTAAAGCACAGGATATTAATCAAACTGCTGCGTTATTGGGTTTTGATACTCGTGTTACTGGTACCACTGGTGACTATACCAAAACTGCAGGATCAGAAGTTGTAGTTATTACTTCGGGATTGCCTCGTAAACCTGGGATGACTCGTGAAGAGCTAATCGGTACAAATGCAGGCATCGTAAGAGGTGTTGCTGAAAACATTTTAAAGAACTCTCCTGATGCAATTATCGTAGTAGTTTCTAATCCTATGGATACGATGACTTACCTAGCTCTTCAGGCTACTGGATTACCTAAAAACCGTGTAATAGGTATGGGTGGAGCTTTGGATAGTGCACGTTTTAAATATCAGTTAAGCCAGCATCTTGGTGCTAGCCCATGCGATTTAAACGCTGTAGTTATTGGAGGTCATGGAGATACAACTATGATTCCTTTAATCCGTTTTGCTACGTGGAATAGTGTTCCAGTAACTAAATTCTTAAGTGAGGATCAACAAAAACAAATTGTTGCCGATACGATGGTGGGCGGTGCTACCTTAACTAAATTATTAGGTACATCTGCCTGGTATGCTCCGGGTGCTGCTGGTTGTTCTGTTGTAAAGTCTATTGTTAGAGATGAAAAGAAATTAATCACCAGTTGCGTTTTACTGGATGGTGAGTATGGACAAAAAGATATTGCTCTTGGTGTTCCGGTTATCATCGGTAGAAACGGTGTTGAAAAAATCCTTGACTTCGGCTTAAATGCTGAAGAACAAGCTGCTTTCGATAAAAGTGCTGATGCGGTTCGTAGCATGAATGATGTATTGAAAACTTTATAAGATCATCCTTCCAAATAATAAAAAGCTGTTAGAGAGTAATCTTTAACAGCTTTTTTTATGCAATATATTTCCATAAAACATTTAGTTTGCAGTATGTTTAAGAAGTTCAGTGCTTTATCTATATTATTACTATTGGTTTGGGTAGCCTTTACTCATTCGGGTTGCGCCGTCATGATTCCCCCTAGTGGCGGTCCAAAAGATTCCTTACCTCCGGTGTTAATTCAGGCTTTGCCTGCTTTATCTTCTACTAACTTTAATACTAATAAAATTGTATTGAATTTTGATGAGTATGTTGAACTCAAAAATATACAGGACAACCTTATTGTATCCCCACTTCCTAAAAGTAACCCGGTAATTGATTATAAACTGAAGACCGTAACTATTAAACTTCGGGATTCTTTATTACCCAATACTACTTACTCTTTAAACTTTGGAAATGGCCTTGTTGATGTAAATGAAGGTAATGCATTAAAGGGCTTCAACTACGTTTTTTCTACTGGTAAATATATAGATAGCAACAAACTTGCTGGTAATGTAATGCTGGCAGAAACTGGCGCTGTCGATACTACACTAATAGCTGTTCTATACAGTAATCTGAACGATACAGCGGTACTTAAAACTAAGCCTATCTATATGGCTAAAGTAAATAACAAAGGTGATTTTCACTTTGAACATATACCTAATCAACGCTTTAATCTGTTTGTAATGCCCAACGATTATTCAAAGCATTATGATGATTCCACCAAAATGTTCGCCTTTTTAGATAGTAGTCTTCAGCCTTCCTTAAATCCAGTAACAATTAAGATGCGTGCTTTTGAGGAAGCTAAAAAGAAAGAAAAGAAAACAGCTGTGAAAATTGATAAAAAGAAGTTGACATATACTTCTTCATTAGATAATTTCAGACAGGATTTACTGACGAAGACAATTACTTTAACTTTCAGCAATAAGTTGAAAAGGGGAGACTCTACAAAAGTTAGCTTGGTAGATACTGCTTATAAAGTAATAGAAACAGCTTCTGTTGCTTTAGATACAGCTTCATCTAAGGCATTCATTATGAATAAATGGAAACCTTCAGATACCCTTAGGTTAATCATCGATAAATTAGCGGTTACTGATACTTTTGGAAATAGTCTGGTAAAGAGTGATACTATAAAATTCAACGTTAATAGTCTGGAATTTTATGGTTCTTTAAAAGTGCGTTTTAGAAACATCGATTTAAAAAGAAATCCTGTTGTGCAGTTTTACAATAATGATTTGTTGATAGAGTCTGCTCCTTTAGTTAAGAATGAAATCTTCTTCAAGTTATTCCATCCTGGAGAGTTTGAAGTACGAATATTATATGACGATAACCAGAATGGTATATGGGATACAGGTAATTATAAGCAACATAAGCAACCGGAACAGGTAGATAAATTTAAAAATAAAATATCTGTAAAGGCCAACTGGGATAATGAAGCTGAATTGATACTTTGATAGGAGATAGAATATAGGAGATAGGAGTCAGGAGGAATTCAACATATTATACATTCTGGCTGACTATTTTTTACTTTTTAATTTTTAATTTTTACTTTGAAAAAGATTGAATTGATTGAATGTCCACGGGATGCTATGCAGGGGTGGTCGCACTTTATTCCTACACGGCAAAAAATTGATTATATCAATACCTTGTTACAGGTAGGCTTTGATGTGATAGATTTTGGAAGCTTTGTTTCTCCAAAGGCAATTCCTCAGATGGCTGATACGAAAGAAGTATTAGCGAATCTTGATCTGAATAATACTGCAACAAAATTACTTGCAATAATAGCCAATGTAAGAGGAGCTGAAGAAGCCGTGCAATTTGATGCTATTAACTATCTGGGTTTTCCCTTTTCTATATCGCCTACTTTCCAGCTGCGGAATACCAATAGTACCATGAAGGAAAGTATAGATAGAATCGATGCAATTCAAGAGCTCTGTTTAAAGCATAATAAAACATTGGTGGTATATCTTAGCATGGGCTTTGGTAACCCTTATGGTGATGCTTATAATGACAGTATTTTATTGAAATGGGCCGATGAAATGGTGAAAAGAGATATTAAAATTATTTCCCTTGCCGATACTGTTGGGATGGCTACACCCGAACAGATTAGTTTCTCATTAAACACGCTGATACCAAAGTATCCTACCGTTAACTTCGGGGTACATCTGCATTCTTCTGCGGGTAACAGAAAAGCTAAGCTAGAAGCTGCTATCAATGCAAACTGTTGCAGAATAGATGGAGCATTAAAAGGTTTTGGAGGATGTCCAATGGCTCAGGACGATTTAATTGGGAATATGGATATGGAGTGGTTATTATATTACTTGCAACAACATAATATTAGTCATGGAAACATCAATCAGGAGGCACTACAAAAGGCATTGAATATGACTACAGAGGTGTTTGTATAGGCCGTAAATGGTTTTACTGGAATATGGTTTAATTGTTATATTGTTGAATGGTTGTATAGCAATTATATTCATTATCAAACTTGTATTCTACTCACTCCTTACTCCTATATCTTTGTATTAAGAGATTAGTTCAGAATATTCGGTGCCATCATATCGAAAGCAGGGATATCAATTTTAAATTCAGCATGGTTATTCATGTTCTTCACTATGTAGTAGCCTACCATTCTGCCAATCTCGGTTTTAATATTGCAGCCACTTACATACTGAAAAGATTCTCGTGGAGGTATCACCGGTTGTACTCCTACCACACCTTCGCCTTCCACTTCTTTCTGTTCGCCGCTACTATCCAGTATGTACCAGTGACGTCTTAGCAGTTGTATTTCAAAATTATTATTGTTCTCAATGGTAATGCGGTAGGCAAACATAAACTCATGATTTATGGGGTTGCTATAATCAGACTGGAAGAATACTTCCACACAAATTTTGACGCCTTTTGAAATCTGTGAAACCATGATTCATTGTTTTAGTAAAGATATGTATTTTGAATTACTCACCAATTGTTTGCGATAATTTAATGATGAACGTTATTTTTGATACTATGAGATCAATATTATTCCACCACATTTCATTGTACAAAAGGATAATAACAACCATAATATGTATTTGTTCTGTTTCTTTTGTTAGTGGGCAGCACTGCAACATTATTATTAAAAACGGAAGGATTGTAGATGGTTCTGGTAAGGCAGTTTATCAGGCGGATATTGCTATTAAGGATGGAAAAATTTCCCGTATTGGGCAACTCGATTCTTTAAAAGCCGACCGTATTATTGATGCCAAGGGACAAATAGTTTCTCCGGGGTTTATTGATATCCACACCCATATAGAAGAAGACGAATTAAAGAATCCTTTGGCAACCAACTTTATTGCCGATGGCGTCACTACCGTTATTACAGGTAACTGTGGCGAGTCGAATACGAATCTTAAAAAATATTTCGCTTTCCTTGATAGTCTAAAGTTATCTATCAATGTAGCCTCGCTTGTAGGCCATAATGATGTTCGTAAAGCTATAATGGGCAAGGCTATGCGCACTCCTTCTGCCAGAGAATTGCAACAAATGGACAGTATAGTGGAGCAGGCTATGAAAGATGGTGCGGTGGGTTTTTCTACCGGACTCATCTATGTTCCCGGCGTATATTCTTCCAAAGAAGAGCTGTCAGGCATGGCTACCGTTGCAGGGAAGTATGGTGGTGTATATTGTACCCACATGCGCAATGAGGGCGATAGTGTTTTGTATGCAATTCGCGAAGCATTGTATGTGGCTAAAAAAGCAAATATTTCTTTGCAGATATCGCACTTTAAAGTAGGCGGACAAAACAACTGGGGTCTTAGCAATACCATGTTGCAAATGGTAAAAGATGCAAGAGCCACTGGTATGGATGTTACTATCGATCAGTATCCATATACTGCTAGTAGTACGGCCCTCAGTACCTTGTTGCCCGAATGGGTGCTTGCCGACGGGGCCGATTCTATAAAGGCTCGCTTGGAACGGCCAAAGATTAAGAAAAAGATGATTGCTTACTTAGTACAGCGATTGAAAAATAAGGGCATGAAACACTATAGTTTTGTAGTGATAGCAAACAATACTAAGGATAGCAGCTTTAATGGTAAAAGTATCGAAGCCATCAATCTGCAGTTAACGAAACCCCATACAGCAATGGCCGAGGCTGCTACTATTCTGCAGTTGATAAAAGATGCCAGTCCAAGTGCTTTGTTTCATACCATCAGTGAGAAAGATGTCTGTACCATTATGCAGTATCCTTTCAATATGATTGCCAGCGATGGCACCATTCGTGTAAAGGGCGTTGGTGTGCCGCACCCCCGCAGCTATGGTACAAATGCAAGGGTGCTAGGTAGATATGTTCGGGAACAGCATCTTATGTCGATAGAGGATGCTATCCGTAGAATGACTTCCCTGCCAGCACAAAAGTTTCACTTAAATAACAGAGGACAACTGCAGGAAGGCTATGCCGCTGATATAGTAATCTTCGACGAAAAGACTATTGTCGACCAGTCTACTTTCAGCAATCCACATCAATATTCTACTGGTATTTCTTATGTATTAGTAAATGGTAAAATAGACTGGCAAAATAATTTGCCAACTGGTATTCGAAATGGTGTAGTTCTCTATGGGGTAGGGAAGCAGCTGTAAAGAGATTCATGATGATCTTGAGTTGTGAGGTAGTTTAATAGGTTTAAAAGGTTCAATAGGTTCAATAGGTTCAATAGGTTCAAGGTTGAATACAATAAGCGAAAATACTGCAAATACAACATGAGTGAAAAGAAGGTGACTATGAGTGAGGACAAGTAGAGTATGAGAAGAAACAAATACAACATGAGTGAGAGGAAGGTGACTATGAGTGAGGACAAATAGAGTATGAGTAGAAGCAAATACAACATGAGTGAGAGGAAGGTGACTATGAGTGAGGACAAATAGAGTATGAGAAGAAACAAATACAACATGAGTGAGAGGAAGGTGACTATGAGTGAAGACAAATAGAGTATGAGAAGAAACAAATACAACATGAGTGAGAGGAAGGTGACTATGAGTGAGGACAAATAGAGTATGAGTAGAAGCAAATACAACATGAGTGAGAGGAAGGTGACTATGAGTTAGGACAAGTAGAGTATGAGTAGAAACAAATACAACATGAGTGAGAGGAAGGTGACTATGAGAGAGGACAAATAGAGTATGAGCAGAAGCAAATACAACATGAGTGAGAGGAAGGTGACTATGAGAGAGGACAAATAGCATATTGGTCGCGGATTGGTGGATTAACGGAAAATGGGTTTAATTGCTAGTTGCAAATCTAAGATTTGCTATCACCATGACGTAGTCGGAGACGTACGCCAAACAACAGCCAATACAAACTACGACCAAAGGGGTTCAAGGTTAATACAAGCATCGTTCAGAAATGGGCGGTGCTTTTTTTTGTTATTACCCGATACACAAATTGGAAACTAGGATTGCTTCGCTTCGCTGGCAAAGATGGGCGTTTTGTATTTTGTATTAAGTGCCGTAGGTCAATGTCATTAAGTTAAGGGTTATTACGGCCTTTCAGGCCTTTTGAGTCTTGTAATCGCCTATGCCATGGGCTTCACCCATTGCTAATATCTTACGCCAATTCATGGCTTTTTTTAAGTACAGTTGCCTTAACTTAATGACCTTGTCAGTAGGTACTAACTATTGGTAGAGAGGAGTATTTTTTTGTATTTAAAGCCCCATAGGTGGCGAGATTGAAGTAAGGGAAGTGAAAGGGGAAATTACGTTGAGCTTATTCTTTATTGGGGCTTTTTTATGTTGTGTATTGAGTGATTGAAAATTTTTGGGACTCTACACCGCAATTTTCCATTGTGTGGGTTTAATGTTGAAATTGTTGAGGAGAAAATGAGACTTTTCGGAGAAGTACACGCTGTGGAGAATAAAATACATCAGACTAAAAAAAAATATTGCTACCATAAGGTCGTTCCTCTGGAACTAATTCAAAATCATGGAGGTATAACCTTTTGGTAGAAAGAGATTCCATTTTATAAAACGTGGATGTATTTTGTATTGCAAAACCGATAGAAGGGAAAATCCTTTTGCTGCGCTAACCCCCATCCCATAAAGGAGTGTAATGCAGCGCAGCAAAAGATTGGAATGATAGCGGGGGCCAACGGCCTGCCCAAAATCAAATTAAAAAATAAAAAATAAAAAGTAAAAAGGCAAAAGTGACTGTAAAATTCTGAAATAAGTTTGTAACACTTACATTTGCGGCTCTTATATAAGGTATGATAAAAATTAAATTTCCGGACGGTGCAGAAAGAGAATATGCAGAAGGCGTATCGGCACTGGACGTAGCGAAAAGCATTAGCGAAGGATTGGCCCGTAAAGTACTGGTGGCCGAAGTAGATGGAGAGGTATGGGATGGAAACAGGCCTATACATAAAGATGCAGCTCTGAAACTGATAACCTGGGAGGATAATACAGGGAAAGCTACCTTCTGGCATTCGTCTGCACATCTGATGGCTGAGGCGGTAGAACAAATGTTTCCTGGCGTTAAATTCTGGGTAGGTCCTGCGGTGGAAAAAGGATTCTATTACGATATGGATCTGGGTGATAAAAAACTTACCGAAGACGACCTGGCTACGCTGGAAAAGAAGATGAACGAACTGGCAAAGGCTAATAGCGTTTTTGTTAGAAAAGAAGTGCCTAAGGCTGAAGCGGTATCTTATTTTTCGAAGAAAGGAGATGAGTACAAACTAGACTTATTGAGCAACCTGAATGATGGAGAGATTACTTTCTATACGCAGGGTGCATTTACCGATTTGTGTCGTGGACCACATATTCCGCACACAGGAATGATAAAGGCTATTAAGCTGATGAGCATTGCTGGTGCATACTGGAAAGGCGATGAAAAAAACAAACAACTTACCCGTATTTATGGAGTTACTTTTCCAAGTCAGAAAGAACTGGATGAGTATCTTTTAATGCTTGAAGAAGCAAAGAAAAGAGATCACCGTAAGCTGGGAAAAGAACTGGGTATTTATACCATGGATGATGATATAGGTCCGGGTCTTATTTTGTGGATGCCTAACGGTACTATCATTATTGAAGAGCTGGAGAAACTGGCTAAGGAATCGGAAGAAGCAGCTGGCTACAAAAGAGTGGTTACGCCACATATAGCTAAGGAAAATCTGTATATTACCAGTGGTCACTTACCTTACTATGCCGACAGTATGTTTCCACCAATGGAACTGGATGGTGAGAAGTACTATCTGAAAGCAATGAACTGTCCGCATCACCACAAAATATTTGCTGCAGAACCTAAGAGTTATCGCGATCTTCCTTATCGTATAGCGGAGTATGGTACTTGTTACCGTTACGAGCAAAGCGGTGAATTATTTGGCCTGATGAGGGTAAGATGTCTGCACATGAATGATGCGCATATTTACTGTAATAAAGAACAGTTTGCTCAGGAGTTTAAGGCGGTGAATGAAATGTACATTAAGTACTTTAAAATATTTGGAGTAGATAAATATGTAATGCGCCTTAGCTTACATTCTCCGGAGAAACTGGGTCAGAAATATGTAAATGAGCCAGCTCTCTGGAAAGAAACGGAAGACATGGTTCGTAAGGTATTGATAGAAACAGGTACTCCATTTGTAGAAGTACAGGATGAGGCTGCTTTCTATGGTCCAAAGATTGATGTACAGATCTGGAGTGCTATTGGTAGAGAGTTTACACTGGCTACCAATCAGGTGGATTTTAATAGTGGTAATAAATTCAAACTGGAGTTTACTAATCAGGCTAATGAAGGAGAAGTGCCATTAATTATTCACCGTGCACCTTTGGGTACGCATGAGCGTTTTATTGGATTCCTTCTTGAACACTATGCGGGTAAATTCCCTACATGGTTATGTCCGGTTCAAGTAAAAATATTACCTATCAGCGATAAGTTTATTCCATTTACACAGGAACTTAAACAACAATTAAGAGCAGCAGGTGTAAGAGTGGAAATAGATGAAAGAAGCGAGAAAATAGGTAAAAAGATTCGTGAAGCTGAGCTGAGCCGTACTCCTTATATGCTGGTAATAGGAGAGAAGGAAGTAAATGAAAGTGTACTTTCAGTTCGTCGTCAGGGTAAAGGAGATGCGGGAACCATCAGTATTGATGAGTTTATTAAAAATATTTCGGAGGAGATAAGAAACAGGCAATAGGCAAAGAGGCAAGGAGGAGAGGCACAAAGGCAACGAGGGACAAAGGCACAAAGAGACACAAATACAAGGCAAAGGGGAAATACAGCTGAATGCCAAACGCATAATGCTGAACACTAATACTGAATACGTAAGTATTTGAGGTTTTAAATGTGGCTTTGGAGTGTTAAAATTGGATTTTGAGCTTATTTATTGTATAAACTATTACTTTTACAAAAATTATTTAATTAGCAAAAGCGATTATTCACCAAACAACAATTAATGGCTACACCGTTTAGACCAGGAGGAGGAAGATTTAATCCCCGTTTTAAAGTTCAAGAACCTGAACACAGAATTAACGAACGTATCAAAGCAAATGAGGTAAGACTTGTAGGCGATAATGTTACCGTTGGTATCTATCCTATTCAGGAAGCGTTAAGAATAGCGCAAGATCTTGAGCTGGATTTAGTAGAAATTTCTCCTACCGCAGAACCACCGGTTTGTAAGGCTATTGATTATAAGAAGTTTCTTTACGAAAAGAAAAAGAAAGAGAAAGAAACTAAAGCTAACGCTAAACAAAGTGAGGTTAAGGAAGTTAGGTTTACCCCTAATACCGATGACCATGACTTTGATTTCAAAACAAAACATGCTGAAGGATTCCTTAAAGACGGTAACAAAGTGAAAGCTTTTGTACAGTTCAAAGGACGTGCTATCATGTTTAAAGAAAGAGGCGAATTAGTGTTGTTGAAATTTGCTGAAAGACTTGCTGAGGTTGGTCAACCTGAAATGTTACCGAAACTGGAAGGTAAAAGAATGTTTCTAATGATGACGCCAAAAACCAGCAAGAAGAAGAAAGAGGGAGAGTAATACCAATTAGCTAATTAGCTAATGTTCTAATGAATACAAAATAAAATACTTTTTATTTTGATTTTAGAATTTAGATCATACAAAACACTTCTTATCTCTTTTTACTTTTTATTTTTTACTTTTTACTTTATAACATGAATATTATTCGTAACGACTGGACTATACCAGAAATCGAAACTATTTATAACACTCCTTTACTGGAGTTGATTTTTAAAGCTGCTAAAGTTCACCATCAATATAATAATACAGCTGAAGTTCAGGTTTGTACTTTATTGAGTATTAAAACAGGTGGTTGCAGCGAAGATTGTGGCTATTGCCCACAAGCTGCAAGATACCAGACTGATGTAGAAGTTCAGCCTTTGATGAAGACTGAAACCGTGTTGGAGTATGCTCAGAAAGCAAAAGATGCAGGTAGTACCCGTTTTTGTATGGGTGCTGCATGGCGCGAAGTAAGAGATAACAGAGACTTTGACCGTGTACTAGAAATGGTGAAAGGGGTAAACACTATGGGCATGGAAGTTTGCTGTACTCTGGGTATGCTTACTGGAGAACAAGCTAAAAAACTGGCTGATGCTGGTTTGTATGCTTATAACCATAATCTGGATACTAGTAAAGAACATTATTCCGATGTAATATCTACCCGTACTTACGACGAAAGATTAGCAACACTGGACAATGTGCGTAAGGCAGGTGTAAGTGTTTGTTGTGGTGGTATTATTGGTCTTGGCGAACAACATGAAGATAGAATAAAGATGTTACATACTTTGGCAACACTACCAGAACATCCTGAGAGTGTGCCAATTAATGCACTGGTACCTGTAAAAGGCACACCAATGCAGTTTAATGAAAAGGTAGACATCTGGGATATGGTAAGAATGATTGCTACTGCAAGAATTCTGATGCCTAAAGCCATGGTAAGATTGAGCGCAGGAAGAACGGATATGACGATTCCTGAACAGGCTATGTGTTTCCTTGCTGGCGCTAATTCTATTTTTGCTGGTGACAAGCTTTTAACTACGCCTAATCCATCATTTGAAGATGATAATGCCATGTTCCAACTGCTTGGTTTAACGCCATTAGAAGCGTTTAAAGGACATGAAGATCATCATCATCACGATCATGGACATTGCCATAATTAAAGTAAAAAGTAAAAAACAAAAAGTAAAAAATTAATAGCCAATACAATTTTAGACTAATTGAAATTTTATATAAAAGGAGCGACTAAGAAATTGGTCGCTTCTTTTGTTTTAATCCCTTTATTTTTGGGTTTAGTTAATCATATTTTGTAGAAACAAATGCATCATTTTTTAATTATAGAGAAACAACCAGTAATTGCAGCAGGCGTGACTTCGTTTATTTCTGCGAAGTTTCCTACTGCAAATATTACCGCAGTAGCACCAGAAGATCTAGTTGCTGAATTTCTTTATCATAAATACATTTGTTATATATTTAGTACAAGCGTTCATTTGTCGGAAAACGATGAAATAATCAGGGGTATTTTTATGCATCAGTCCGATGCAAAAATTATTATCTTTTCTAATGAAACCAATACCACTTTTGCAAGACATTATCTTAGAGCTGGTGCAAAAGGTTACCTTTCAAAGAGTGTTACAAAAGAAGAGTTTTTAAGTTGTATAATCACTGTCCTCGAAAATAGTATTTATTTAAGTCATGATATTAAAAATGCATTGGCAGATAATTATCAGGAAAACAAAACAACCATCAAACTTGATAAACTATCTAAAAGGGAACTGGAAATTGCTACTATGTTGGCAAAGGGCATCAGCAGCAACGAAATATGTACAATAACGAAGTTACATGCTTCTAGTGTAGGTACTTATAAAGCAAGAATATTTGAAAAACTGAATGTCAAAAACATCATTGAACTCAGACACCTCGCTCAGATTAATAATATTATCCTTGGGTAACCTGCCCATGAAATTAATTTAATGGAATCAAGACAACTTAAGATATTACTGAATAAGAAAGAGCAATTATATAATCAGCTTTCTTTTGTTGAACTTGATCCTATATCGATCCCTCATAGTTTTAGCCAACAGCAAGACATAGAAATAGCCGGTTTTTTTGCAGCTTTGTTCTCCTGGGGTAACAGAACTATTATCATCAATAAGTCGAAGGAATTAATGGAGCGAATGGACAATGCTCCATATGAATTTTGTGTACATCATACTGCTAAAGATTTAAAAAGAATTGCAAGTTTCAAACACAGAACTTTTAATGAAGTTGATATCCAGTATTTCATTCGGTTTCTGAAACATCATTATAGTATTCATGATTCATTGGAGACTGCATTTTCTCAATGGATTAGACCTACAGATTCAACAGTTGAAAATGCATTGATTGGTTTTCGTAACTACTTTTTCTCTTTACCGGATAGTCCGGACAGAACTAAGAAACATGTCTCAACTCCGCTTAATGGATCGCATTGTAAACGTCTTAATATGTACCTGAGATGGATGGTTAGGAAAGATAATAATGGTGTAGACTTTGGCTTATGGAATACCATTAAACCTGCTCAGTTAATTATCCCTATTGATGTTCATGTAGCCAGAGTTGCAGAAGCTTTAGGAATGCTGAATGGGCATAAAATAAACTGGGAAACAGCGGTGTATTTAACCAAACTATTGAAAGCATTTGATAAGAATGATCCTGTAAAATACGACTATGCTTTATTTGGATTGGGCGTAATGGAGAAGTTTGGTAATACAAATACATAGCCGCAGAGAAAGGAGTACGCAGAGTAAAGTGTTCTATTAAACCAATTGAAAATAATAAAACTCTTTATCTCTTTTCTCTGCGGTTAAAATATTATATCTCGCTCAGCTTAAACACGTCCTTCTGTCTTATTCCTCTTTCTGTATACTGTAGACTGCAACATTCATTCTTTGGGTCGTGCTCGAAAAAGAGAATGAAATCATTGTCAGCAGCTTCTTTTAAAAAGGTTTTCTTTTCCAGTAAGGTAATCAATGGAAACATATCATAAGCCATCACATAGGGGATAGGTAAATGTCCAACTGAGGGCAACAAGTCTGCAACATATACGATGGTTTTTCCATTGTATTGTATAGCAGGCATCATCATAGCATTGGTATGTCCATTTACAATATAGAAAGATAATTCCGGAATAATAATGGAGGGTACATGTTGCACTTCTCCTTTGCTATTTACCCCATCTTTTACACCTTCTACAAACTTTAATCTACCACTTTCCTGTATCGGTAATATGTTCTCTTTCAGGAAAGATGCTTTCTCTCTATCGTTAGGAAATACAGCCCAGTTCCAGTGTTGTTCATTGCTCCAGTAAGTAGCATTTTTAAATGCAGGAACAAGCTGTCCATCTACACGGTCTATGCTTCCTCCACAGTGGTCAAAATGAAGGTGGGTATGAATTACATCGGTAATATCGTCTTTGCTGAATCCTATTGCATTCAGCGATTTCTCCAGCTTGTCTTGACCATGAAGATAGTAATGCCCCATAAATTTAGCATCCTGTTTGTCGCCAATACCGGTATCTATTAATATGAGTTTATCGTCTTTCTGAATCAATAATAAACGCATTGCCCATGGACAAAGATTATTCTCGTCCGAAGGGTTCAGTTTATTCCACATACTCTTAGGCACTACACCATACATAGCACCACCATCCAGCTTAAACATTTCTGTATTAATAGTATATAGTTTCATAGCTAAGCAATTTGTTTATCCTGTTGTTTTTGAGTAAAAAACAGGAATACTAATCCTATAAAAAAGAACGCTACAAGGGCAATAATAGAGTTACGCATATTGCCTGTAAGTTGTTGTATAAATCCAAAGCTGAACATGCCAATTACTATGGCAATCTTTTCGGTTACATCATAGAAACTAAAGAACGAAGCAGTATCTTTTGTTGAGGGCATTATTTTGGCATAGGTAGATCTGCTTAATGATTGTATACCACCCATTACCAGTCCTACTATTGATGCAATTGCATAAAACTGTATTTCTGTAGTTGTGTAATAAGCTGCAATACATACTCCAATCCAGATGACTACCACAAACATCAACACTTTAAAATTACCAAAGAGGTCTGATAGTTTAGCCATTAAATAGGCTCCTGCTATAGCAACTATTTGAATGAGTAAAATGCAGATAATTAATTTACTGGTATCCAGTTTTAAAACCTGACTTCCAAATAGGGTAGCAGCAAGCATAACCGTCTGTACACCCATACTATAAAAGAAAAAAGCAGTAAGATATTTCTTTAATAAAGGAAGCTGTTTTACCTGCTCCCACACTTTCTTTAACTCATGAAAGCCATTTACTAATAAGCTATGTTGAAGGTCGTTTCCTATAGGAGTTCCTTTGGGTAAACGGGCAAATGTAATCTGTGCAAAGCCTATCCACCATAATCCAACCAGCATAAAGGAAATTTGTGCTGCCAATCCGCCCGACATGCCGAATGGTTTTGCCATTACAAATACAAAGCAGATAAGTTGTAGTAATACACTTCCTATATAGCCATATGCAAAACCTTTAGCACTCACGCTGTCCTGATCTTTTTCTGCTGCTATTTCAGGAAGGTATGCATTGTAGAATACCAGACTGCCACAGTAGCCTATTGCTGCCAGTATACAACAAATTATCCCTAAGCTAAGGTGAGAAGCATCAAATTTAAATAAAGTAATACAGGCTATTCCCCCGAGGTAGCAGAAGAATTTCATGAAGGTTTTTTTATTGCCTTTATAATCTGCAATGGATGATAAGATAGGAGAGATGATGGCAATAACCAAATAGGCAAAAGCGATAGCGTAATTATACAATGCAGCACTCTCTATTTTAAAGCCTAAAAAGCTTACTTCATGACTAACAACACCATTTATAGTGTTGGTAGTTATTGCATCATAATAAGCAGGGAAAATGGTAGATGTTACTACTAGGTTATATGCACTATTAGCCCAGTCGTACATTGCCCATCCATTAATTACTTTTTTGGATGCAGTAGTAGTAACCTCCATGTATTTTTATTTAATAATACCCTTACTTACAAGCACTAATACTATTATGCCCAATGCAATACGGTAATAGCCAAATACTTTGAAACCATGTTTTTGCAGGTAAGTAATAAAGAATTTAACGGCTATTAAAGCTACAATAAATGCAACTACACTACCTATGCCAAGTTTAGTAAGATTGTCCATAGTCAACACTTCCGGACTCTTCTTATATACATCCAGAAAACTCTTTGCTGAAGCAGCAATCATGGTAGGAACAGCAAGGAAGAAAGAAAACTCCGCTGCTACTCTTCTGGTTAAACTTTGAGTCATTCCACCTACAATAGTTGCGGCACTTCTACTTAATCCTGGAAAAACAATACTCAAAACCTGAAAACAACCTATAATAAAAGATTGCTGGAAAGTTATTTTATTTTCAGTATTAATCTGTGGATTCTTGAATAAGTTGTCAACGAATAACAATATGACTCCACCAGCTATCATCACTATTGCTATAAAGTTTAAACTAGCTAAACTCGCATCAATATGTTTCTTAAGAAAGAACCCCCCAATAATAGCAGGAATAACAGCAATAACAAGTTTGAAATAGAAATCCAACTTTTTGAAATCAAAGAATTTCTTATAATAAATTACAACAACTGCTGCAATAGCAGCTAACTGAACCACAATCTCGAACATATCAGTAAATGTATCGGGTGTTACACCAATCAAAGGATTGGTAATCTTCATGTGTGCAGTACTGGAGATTGGCAAAAATTCGGTAATTCCTTCTACAATTGAAAGAATGATTGTCTGTAAGTAGTCCATTTTGGATGTTGTTTGGTAGTATAAAAAAAGCGGTGATTTATTCACCGCTTCAAAGAAAAGAAATTATTTTAATTAGTTAGCAGATTTAGCTTTTTTAAATATGGCAAAAATCTCTATTACAAGTCCTGCTAGTATTAGTATTGGTGCAACGGTAATTCTAGTAGTGCTGTATACAACGTTGTCGTCAAAAACTTTCGGGTCAGCATTCTTTCCACCACTCATCAGAAAAAAGCCCAGTGCAATTATTACTCCACCTATAGCCATCCAGATAAAGTTATCTTTAGTAAAAAGAACTGGCATTTCTTTACTTTTTGTTTCTACTTTTTTAGCAATACTCATGTGTATATGTTTTAAAAACTGCTGCAATATAAAGAAAGAAATTTCATACTACAGGTTAAATTGTTATGAAATTGACTAATATAGTTCGTCCAGTTTCATTTTTAAATATTTTCTAACGCTTCGATGTGTACTTATCAAGGAGATACTTACCCCTATAAAAATCATTCCTGAGAATAATAAGGTGAAGTTTTTAATATTATGAAGTGTTGCAAGCTCTGGAAATTGACCTTCAGCCCATTTTACCAGACTAAACAATAAGAGAATAGCAATGATAGAACTTATAAAACCATTAAGCAGCGCTTTTAAATCCATTGGTTTGGTGATAAACCAACGGGTGGCACCAACCATCTGCATTGTTTTTATCAGGAATCTATTACTAAACATTGCTAATCTTATAGTATTATCTATGCTTACTATTACTATTAAGGTAAGAATAATTGCTAGTACAATGAAGATCAGACCTACTTTGCTTGCATTCTCATCGAGTTTTGAAACCAGACTTAACTGATATTGAACTTCTGTAATTTGATTGCCAAAAAGTCTCATAATATGCTCTCTAATAGCTTGTAAACTGTCTTTATTTACATATTCAGCCTTTGCCTTAAAGTCAATACTCTCTGGCAATGGGTTCTGATCAAGGGTTTTTGCCCAGTCTTCCGTATTATCTTTATTCCAGATTGCTTTAGCTGATTCTTTGTTGATGTATGTAACCGTTTTAGCGTAAGGCTGTGTAGCAATATAAGATTGAATCTGATTAATGGTATCTTTATTCATGGTACGTAGGTAGGCACTGATGGGTACATCCTCTTTAAATACTTTACTTACTTCGCGGAAGTTCAAAAATATCCATCCCATTATCCCCATCATAAATAATACCAACGCCACCCCTATTACGCTATAGATGTAACTTGGTTTGGCTCTTTTTAATGATGCTTTTCCTATTACTGACATGATTATTATTTATTTTTATGGATTCAACTTCCTCATTAACGAAAAACTACTCCTTTATATTCTACAAAGTACCCAAATCTTACGCAAATGAAATGTTAGAACTTTTTGAAATCCAAAGTAGTAGGCATAATTTAGAATAGAAACAATGGTTTCTTTACTTTCTACATGCCTTTTTTGATTTTATTAAGGTGTCTCAAAGTATCCTCTTATATATTGTGTGTAAATGTCATTATCCAAAGTTTTCTGCTTTTTATCCATAAAGCAAGATGGAAAGAAATAGAAGTAGTATGTAAATATTGAATTTAAAACGGATTGGTCTTTGGGAAGGTGCTAGACAAGAATGTTCGGTCTGCTGATGGACAATTGCTTAATTCTTGCTCCATTGCTTAATTATTGCTCTATTTTCCCATAGTGTTAGGTCTGCTGAAACTACTGCTAAAAGAAAGCACTAATGCTGAATTACTTACGTCTGCAAGTACTTTCCTAAACACTCTTGTTGGTAGAAGTTATTTTGTCTCATTGCTAATTTTATCTTTTTGAATTGGTGAATAGTCGGTCTTAACTTGTCCACTAACTAAAATTTTATCAAAATAGCATTTAACACCTGTCGCTACATTCATATTTTCTACGTTTTGAATATGAAAATGCAAATGAGGCTCAGATGAGTTACCTGAATTGCCACAAAGTCCTAAAAGTTGTCCTTGAGTTATTTTTTGTCCTTCAAATACTTTTATCGATTGCTGTTTAAAGTGAGCTAAGAATAAATATTCGTTTTTTGCTGTCTTTATTATTATTGTATTGCCCGGAACATAAATAGGATTTAGTTCTCCTGGATTATTATCTTTTACACCGTCAACTACTAAAACAATTTCACCGTCACAAGGGGCAATAATTTCTTTGCCAAAAGCATAATAATCTTCATTTGTCTGTCCGTTTGTTTGGTAAGACAAGCCTTTGTTATTTTTAATAACTATGTCAAAGGCATTTTTTTGTGCAATACTTTCTATGTGATAGTTCAATTCCTTTGTGTCACCACCCCAAATAACTGTCCACTCTCCTTTGAATGGAAGAATAAGTTTAGTTGAATTGCGTTCTATTTTTGGAAGATTGTCGTCTGTAAATGGTTTTACAAATAGCCCATTAATTTTAGCGTTATTGTCCACAGAGATGTTCACTCCAAATAAAGCTCTTTCAAAATTTGTCTTGTATAAAGCATAACTTCCATTTACATACTTTACAAATTGTCGCTTAGTGATTTGACCTGCTTGTGATTTCAAGCCCGCAAAAAATTCTTTTGTTTTGTCGAGAGGTAAAGCATTTTGCATTTCGCTTCCAAACATTGAAAATATAGAGTCAAAGTTGTCTGTATTGTAATTTCTTTCAAAATTATCTGCTACAGTTTTGTATTCTCTTTTTTCTGTTTGTCCGAATGAGAAAAATGATGCTAATGTCAAAACTAAAGTTATTAAAGTGATTTTCATAAATGTATAAAAATTCGGTGCTGTTATAATTTCCTACAACGAATGAGTGTTTGGGAAAGTGCTAGACAAGAATGTTCGGTCTGCTATTAACCAAAGCTCAATACTGTTCCCAAAGCCAAATATAAGAACGATGTTCAAAGATGTTACGTCAGCCCAAACAGGGCTACAAAGAAAGAACTGAAGTGGAGGTTTATTTCGTTCCCCCTGCTAGTGCAAATACTACTGTTTGGCGTTCGGAAAGTTTGGCGTTATGTTATATGTTTAATGTATTCTGTAATTCTCTCATTTCTTAATCGTATAAAATTCATTACTTGTTTCTTGTAAGTCATATAATCTTCTACGTTTGCAAAGCTTGGTTTTGTAGTAAAGTTGTCAAAAGGCAAATAAAATTTAATGTTTTGTTTTTCGTCTATTAAGTCGTCTAATAAAAAGAATTGTACATAACCATTAAAACTGTCGAACAAGTCAAAGAAGTTTTTATACCTAAAAAATGTGTCATAAAGTGGACTTGCTTGTCCTAAATAAAATAAACGAATACATTCAAGTGTCAAGTCAAATCTATCGTCGATAAGACTGTTTATTCCTCTTGCTTGATTGATTGTAAACTTGTTGTCAATTTTGTTTTTTGGGAAAAGTGTATAAGCTCCAATTGTGCTTCCTGTATCAAAAAGCTCATCTACTTCGTTTGGAATTTGTCTTACAAGCCATTGTTTTCTTGTCTGATTTTTATATGAGTGTGTTATAGCATCACTTCCCAAATTAAATTCTCCTTGTTCTGAATTATGATAAAGATATGCACCACTTTTTTTGTTTGTCAGTTCAAATTGTGTTCCGTTTGGAAGTGCTTTGTTCCATAAAAGTTTGTGGTATTTTTTCAATGTTGGACTTGTACTATCAGGGTCTCCACCATTTGCGTCACTATAAAAATTAAAGCTTGTGTCTATCATTAAATTTGTCTGTTATTTTTAATTTTAAGGTCGTCTTTTTTGCTGACGCACAACTGACAGGTATCGCAATGGCAGGGCAAGAGTACTCGTCCGCTGATAACCAAAGCTAAATTACTATCCAAAAGCCAAATATAAGAACGATATTCAAAAGTCCTAGACTGCCCCAAACAGGGCTACAAAGAAAGAACTGAAGTGGAGGTTTATTTCGTTCCCCCTGCTAGTGCAAATACTATTGTTTGGCGTTCGGCATTCTGTCTATACTTTTTTTTGTTCAACGAAATCAATCAACTCAATTCTAGTACCAAGTACAAAAGAAATTCTTGACAATATGTCTAAGCCAACTGAATAACGTCCTTGTTCAATACGGCTAAGATTGGCTGCATCAATATTTGCAGCTTGGGCAAGTATCTTCGCTTCAATATTTTTTTCTTTTCTCAAGTCTCGTATTCTTGTTCCTATTCTTACTCTTTCTTGATGTAGAAAAATTCTCTCCTCGTCTCTGTCGCCTTTTCCGCCATTAATTCCAAGTCCTTCGTAATTATTCATTTGTATCCAAACCCAATAATGCATACCCATACCTGTACTGTCTCCCATATTATCTTTGAAATATTTTTCAAAATAATACGCTAATCTTTCTGCATAGTGTTGTTGGGCAGTTTTTGGAGTTGGGAAGTAAGTGTTCCAAGTGAATTTTTCACCATCTTGTGCAATGACTTCAATAGTAGAGTCATCTACAAATCTTGATTGTAACATAATTATTATTGCCGTATTTATGGTGTTGCCGCCACCTTTAAGTTTATGCTACAAATGTAAAGGATTTTTTTAATTGGCAAATTTACCAATTAAAAAATCTAATAGATACGAACAACCATCCTTTCGTTAGGTTCAGTTGACCATTGAACTTGCCATGTCCGTCCGTCTATTTGGTCAAGCAGAATGAAGTTATATATGTTTGATGTTGGATAAAGAAAGAATCTGCCATTCTTCTCTGCATCTTTATCCACCCGAGAAATGTCCGAAAGTGTAGTTTCAAATTGATTGCTTTTTGTACTCCATTGAACTTGCCACATTTGTCCGTTTCTTGTGTTCAGTTTGATAAATGTGTAAATATTTTTTGTGGAAAAGAGTCTATAAGTAACAGCACTATCTGTAGAAATATTTTGGATTGGTGCCTCTGATGTACTTTGAGCAAATAAAGTTGTCCCAAGAAGTACAAAAATCAATGTAAATAATCTTGTTTTCATTTTGTTTTGTTATTATATTCTTGAATTTGTAGGATGTCTCTTTATGCTGACCGCTAACGGACAGGTATTTGCGATGGCAGGGCAAGAATGTTACGTCCGCTGATATACAATGCCATATTGAAATTCTGTTGTTGAGTTAATTACTAAAAGCCAAATATAGTGTGTCAAGCTGAAACTGAAGCTAAAAGAAAGAACTGAAGCTGATATTTATTCCTGTCGCCCCTGCTATTGCAAATACACCTGTTGTACGTTCGGGCTATTATCTTATAACCTTTTCAATAAGTTTATAAATATCAGTACCTAATTTTTGAGGATAATCTTCTGTTTCTACATTTAATGCTTTTGCTCTAGAAATCGCTATTTCAAGATGTTGCAAAAAACGTTTAGGTTTTAAATTAGCTTCATTATAACCATCAGGTAGTATATTACTAAGGAGTTTTTTTAAATAAGTCTTCTTTCTTGCAACTTTACTATTC